>Ga0209396_1000022_pt1 | contig 246036 bp, 192 predicted proteins | sample GOMGulsemesocosm_6_FD_184638 | JGI IMG/M metagenome (GOLD analysis project Ga0209396, IMG submission 184638) | Methane-oxidizing microbial communities from mesocosms in the Gulf of Mexico - GOM8C Gulf of Mexico (SPAdes) (version 2) | ecosystem: Environmental > Aquatic > Marine > Cold seeps...
TTGCAACGGTTTTGATGGACGGACCATCATGGATTACCTGCTGGGGAGCACCTTTTACAGGAACATCCAAGCCTTTTTTTATTGTAATCATAAACACTTGCACTACTTTTGATGGGAGTATAAAAATTAGTTCGTTAGTTTATCTAATAAATATCAGCGGTGATAGTTCATATAAATACGGAGTAAAACCATAAATATCAATTAGATAAAAATTAACTCACCTATTTCAGTGTATTTCAGTAAAGGATTAATTTTTAGCGTTACCACTAAATAAGAATACTCACTGGCTCTAAGTTAAAATTTTCTGGCGCGATAGTACCATAAAATGACCTTTTTATTCTACGGACATTCGAAATTTTTCATTACAATTTAGCCCATTAATTGACTTTTTGCGTAGCTTTTGCTGATTAATTAACCTGAACAACAATTTTCCTGTTCTAGCTTGATTAGGTGATTCAAATACTTGGGTTATTTATATTGTGATTAGGCTTGTTATTCAACAAGCCAAAAATAAACGCATAATGTTAGTTAATGATAGTACAGATACAATAATGATGAGTTGCATTTATATCTAGGATACCTGATTAAAAAACATGTTATGCATATCAGCTAAAAAACAACAAACGCAACATCAAAACACTATTCTACCAAGGTTACTTCTCAACCACTTTCACAGAACTGTTAAAAGTATTCTTTGCTAGTTTAGACTGGTGTGGAAAACTTAAACAACATATAACCCTCGTTCAGTATACATAAAGTCAGCCGTTAGAGATGTTGCGTCTTAGGACCCTTAGTTTTGATGCGTAACTGTTGACCTAGTAGTTATAGAGTTGAAGGGGAGGCACTGCTTTTGTAGTAATACGTTGAAAATTACTATTAGTTAATTTCACCAACCTTTATTATTTATACCGGACTATATTCTACCATTGTCATCTTGCATAACTCTCATAATGTCCATGTCTCTAATGAAGCCACGCAAATAAAATTTTAGTGTAGGGAAGTTTGATAAAATAATTAAGCTTCCTATTTTAAATACCTAAAGGAGTTTTTATATGAGGTTTTCCTGGTGTGTTGATATTAGTTGTGACTTCTATTAGCTGACAATAGATTTAATCGTTTCTGTTTTAGCAACAAAAAAGCAGCAAATATAATTGCTGCTTCATACTTTGGGCTGTAATGTCCGAATTTAACTTGAACTGCCCTTAAATCATTTATCGTGACACTTAGGCTTGAAATATAGCCTCTATTGATAAGTTTTGCTGTGAGAGAATATCTCGTAATCGCTTCAATGCCTCTACTTGGATTTGGCGAACTCGCTCTCGTGTTAACCCGATTTCACGGCCAACATCCTCTAGAGTTGCGGCTTCATAACCAAGTAAGCCAAATCGTCTTGCTAACACTTCTCTTTGCTTGGTATTTAATTCGTTTAACCAATGAATAATATTATTACTCATATCTTCTGACTGTAAATCTTTTTCTGGACCTGCACTTTTTTCATCAGCAATAACATCTAACAAAGCCTTATCAGAATCCCCAGCAAAAGGTGTATCAACTGAAGCAATACGTTCATTTAAACGCAGCATTTTATTTACGTCAGCGACTGGTTTGTCAAGGTGTTGGGCGATATCTTCTGCAGTAGGCTCATGATCAAGCTTTTGAATTAACTCACGTGAAGCACGTAAATAAATGTTTAGTTCTTTAACGACATGAATTGGTAATCGGATGGTACGGGTTTGATTCATTATTGCCCGTTCTATGGTCTGGCGTATCCACCATGTAGCATAAGTTGAGAAACGAAAGCCTCGTTCTGGATCAAACTTTTCAACCGCCCGAATTAAGCCCAAGTTGCCTTCTTCAATTAAGTCTAATAACGGCAAACCACGATTATTATAACGTCTGGCAATTTTAACAACTAAACGCAGATTACTTTCTATCATACGTTTTCGCGAGGGCTCATCACCTTTAAGGGATAGGCGTGAGAAATATACTTCTTCTTCAGCGGTTAATAATGGTGAAAAACCAATTTCGCTTAAATAAATCTGCGTCGCGTCTAAGTTTGACGGTACGTCTTCCTTTGATTCTACAGTACTTTTTTCTTCTTTTAATTTGACCATGCTATTCTCCCAAATTTGCAAAGCTTGTTTTTAATATTTAAATATTCACGATAACTCCGATTGTTTTTTGTATTTATCTTAAGGTTTAGGTTTATTATTTATTACTATTATTTTATAGCATTAAATGTACATTATTTTTTTGGTAAATATTTTAAAGGATTAACTGATTTTCCGCGAAAGCGTATTTCAAAATGAAGCATAACTTTGTTGGCATCCGTGTCTCCCATAGTGGCAATAACATCTCCTATATTAATGAACTGTTGCTCTTTAACTAGAATACGATCGTTGTGAGCATAAGCACTTAAGTAATCATCATTATGTTTTATAATAATGAGTTTACCGTAACCCCGAAGAGCACTACCTGCATATACCACTTTACCTTTCGTCGAAGCTTTAATTTTTGTGCCTCGATGACCGGCTATATCAATGCCCTTATTACCTTGAGCGCTACTAGAAAAATACTCTACAACTTTGCCCTTAACGGGCCATTGCCATCGGTTAATTTTTTGTGAAAAACTTTCCGATGCTAAAGTGCTGTTTTGGTATGATTTTTGAGCGCTTACATTTTCACCATACGCCTGCTTTTTAGTAGATGCAAGTGTATTTTTTCGACTTGTTTTATTGATTACTGTAGAGCTTTTAGTCGAATGTTTATTCGGTACCGTATTCTTACTTGCTTTCAGTGGTTTTTTATCTTTGAGTTTAACTAAAAATAATTTTTGTCCCGGGTATATTCTGTATGGTGAAGATATTTGATTTAATTGTGCTATTTTCCTAACGTCTGAGTTTGCACGCCATGCAATGGAGTATAGAGTTTCTCCTTTTTTTACAAAGTATTGGGAAGATTTTATTTTATCCTTACTGCGTTCACCTAGTACATTTGCACTGTAAATACTTGATACAGGTGCAGGAGTATTCCGGCTACTACAAGAAAATAATATTGGCGCGAATAAAACGTAAGCAAATGTGTATTTCACTAGACAAGAATAACTCAAAGAACTTCCTTTTGGGGAAGTTCCCTACAATTGTCTTCATGTAAAATATCGCTATAAATACACATAAACAGAATAATAATTCACATTAACGTAAAACAAAATAACCAGCGACAATTGCAATAACAATACCCCAGCCTAAAACATCTACCCATTGACGAATTTTCTGCTCCATCGCGCTTCCACCCCACTTAATTAGGCCAGCAACAAGGAAGAATCGCATGCCTCGCCCTATTGCTGATGCAATAAAAAATGGCAAAAATGCCATATGCAAAAAACCGGCACTCACAGTAAATAATTTATAGGGGATTGGCGAGAAACCAGCAATAAACACCACCCATACCCCCCATTCATTAAACCAATTAATTGCCGTATTGAAGCGATCTTGGTAACCAAAATCAGTGATAACAGGCTGAATCCAGGGTTCAAACATCAAATAACCTAGCCAATAACCAACAGCACCACCTAAGATAGAAGCTATAGTCGTTAAACTCGCAAAATACCAAGCTTTCTGGGGCTTAGCTAAAACCATTGGGGCAAGTAAGACATCTGGTGGAATAGGAAAAAATATTGACTCAGCAAAAGTCAGTGCAGCTAAAAATCGCGGCGCAAACTGATGTTCAGCCCAACGTAAAGTCCACTGATAAAGGTTAGAAAATATTTTCACTACAATAAATCTCCAGGTATTAAAGGTACAAAGCGAACAGCTTCTACTTGCTGTTCGTGATAATTATCACCATTACGTGTGATAATTTTTAAAATTTGAGTTTGCTCACCTACCGGGATAACTAAACGTCCACCATCAGCGAGTTGTTCTAGTAACGCAGGAGGTACATTTACGGGGGCTGCAGTAACAATAATGGCTTCATATGGGCCTTTGCTTTTCCAGCCCTGCCAGCCATCACCATGTTTCATTGCTACATTATGCAAATCCATCGCCCGTAAACAGCGCTTGGCTTGCCACTGCAAAGCTTTAATTCGCTCAACTGAAAAAACCTTATCAGTTAACTGAGCTAAAATTGAGGTTTGATAACCTGAGCCAGTACCTATTTCTAATATATTTTTTGGTCGCCCCTCGGCCAATAAAAGTTCCGACATCTTAGCAACGATATAGGGTTGTGAAATAGTTTGCCCTTGTCCAATAGGTAATGCAGTATTGTCATAAGCCTTATGTGCCAAAATTTCCGGAACAAATATATGTCGTGGTGATTGAGCAATAGCCTGTAAAACAGCAGAATTACTAATCCCTTCCCTGTGTAATTTTTGCGCAAGCAATTCACCGCTGCGCTTTGATTTTCCGCCTATACGACTAGATATCATAAAAATATATCTCGATTTAATCTGCTAAATTGAGCTCACAGAGCCAATTTTTAATATTATCTATACTACGGTGAGCTGTCATATCAACAGTTAGTGGTGTAACAGAAGCGTAACCATTAGCTACAGCATGAAAATCCGTACCTTCTCCACCATCGAGCTCCTCCCCAAGCAAACCATACCAATAGATGTCACGCTGCCATGGGTCCTGCATTTTTTGCATACTTTCAGCTTTGTGGCGGTGGCCCAAGCGTGTAACTTGTATCCCCTTTAACTCAGATAATGCAATGTCTGGGACATTAATATTTAAGATTTGATCCGCAGGTAATGGATGAGTGCGTAAACGCTGTATTATTTTTGCAGTAACAATAGCCGCTGTTTGGTAATTTTCTTCATTTTTACCAGCTAAAGACACCGCAATAGCTGGCATGCCCATATGTCGGCCTTCTGTCGCTGCAGCAACAGTACCAGAATACAAAGTATCATCCCCTAAATTGGCACCTTTATTAATACCAGCAACAACTAAATCACAATCGGTGTAAAGCTGACTAATACCTAGGTGTACTGAATCTGTAGGTGTGCCATTCACTGAGATGAAGCCATTATCTAAATTCTGGGCACGTAAAGGATTGAGTAATGTTAATGAATTACTGGCACCACTACAGTTTCGATCAGGTGCTACAACATTAACAGTAAAATATTTAGTTAACTCATCAAAAAGTATTTTTATGCCTAATGCATTTACGCCATCATCGTTACTTAATAATATTTTCATTTTATTTACCAAGGGGGTCAGATCCATGATTTATATTCGATGCTACTTGGCGTGAAGTACTTACTTCCCGTTTATCTACACGCGTGGTCATATCTTGATATACCAAAAGTTCACGTAATATAGTAGTCGCATAACAGCCTGCGGGTAAAAAGAAGCTGATTTTCACAGCATTATTCCCTTTTTGTTCAGAGCCTTCTAGTGTCGATAATAATTCGATATTGGTGTCACTGACCGTTAAACGAATGCGTCGACGTTCTTGTTTTAAACCAAAGCGTGGTAACCCTTGGCAAAAACTTTCATTTTCTTGAGCTACCTTTTGCTCTAACGCCAAAGGCTCTGCGCTAGTCATTAACTCACCCGCCCCCCACATAGGCGCGGTAATATCTATATCTTTGTCAATAAACCGCTGTTTAATTTTCTCATCGACTTCATCAAGGTGAAATACTGATTGTGTACCTGCTAACATCAATACATCACCAATAGCTACCTTATCAAAACAATGCTGTAAAACTCGTTCATTCAATACGCTATTAAAAATGTGTGAGCGGGCAGCAGATAAATAGATACCACGCTTTTTCTTATCTTTTACTTTTTGCCCTGAAAACAAACCTAAAGCACGTTCTATATTTCCATCATCAATGCCAAAACGCTGTTCGCCGAAGTAATTTGGCACACCTTGCTCTGTAATTTTTTGCCAGCGTTCAGTAAGCGCTTTAATAGCGGTTACGTCACGTAAGATCAGTTCAAAGCGGTTGCCAGTAAGCGCGCCTGTACGTAATTTTTTATTGTGTCGCTTATATGACAGTATTTCTACGCCTTCAATATTCAAGTCTTCTAAATTATATTCTTGTTTACCAGGAACATGTACTCCAAACCATTGTTCAGTTACTGCAAAGCGATCTTTTAAACCTGCATAAGAAACAAGTTGCTCTTTTACTTCAAAATACTTAGCAAGTTCGCGAGCAACAAATAAGGTATTAGCCCCTGTTTTTCGAATATGAACAAACATGTGTTCCCCTTCGCCACAGGGCAAAAAAGGTAACTGTTCAAATACTTTGAAATCACTTATTTTACTTCTTAAAATACCACTAGATTCAGGTTTACCGTGTAAGTAAGTGTGCTGTGTTAACATGTTATCTATCTTCTTCTGATATGTTATTGAGTTTGCTAAAAGGCTTCTGCCATTTAAAGTAAACTAAAGAGCTAAATATTTTGAATTTCTTCAAGAGGAGTAAAAGGTTTCTCTACTGACATTAATAAAACAACAGCATGTACTGAAATACCTTCTTTTCGACCGGTATAACCCAGTTTTTCTGTCGTAGTTGCCTTCACGTTAACTTGCTCAATACTTGCTTGCAAATCATCGCTTAAACAAGTACGCATAGCTAATAAATGAGGTGCCATTTTAGGTGCTTGTGCCACAATAGTAATATCGGCATTGCCTAATTCGAAGCCTTTCTCTGCCATTAATGAAACGACATGGCGTAATAAAATTCGGCTAGAAATATTTTCATACTGACCATCTGTGTCAGGGAAGTGATTACCTATATCCGCTAAACATAATGCTCCTAAAATAGCATCACAAAGAGCATGTATAGCGACATCACCATCTGAATGAGCTAAAAACCCTTGATCAAATGGTATTTTCACCCCACCAAGCACGATCGGCCCTTGACCACCAAATTTATGTACATCAAAACCATGACCTATTCGCATTATGTTGTCCTTAATCCAGTTTCGCTTGTTTATTTAAATAAAATTCAGCTAGGGCTAAATCATTAGGGTGCGTTATTTTTATATTTTCACTATTTGCTGAAACAAGTAAGCTGGGATGATTTGCATATTCCATTGCCGATGCTTCATCTGTGATTGGTACACCTTGCGCTAAGGCTTGCTCAATAGCATTAGTAAGCTCCTGAGTTTTATAGAGTTGCGGAGTTAACGCATGCCATAGCTGCTCTCTATCAACAGTCGCTTGAATAGTATTCATTTCAACTGTTTTAGCAATACCACGTTTCATAGTATCTCGAACGGGAGTTGCCAAAATACCACCACAATTATTTTCTTGGCATTGCTTAATAAGTTCATCAATATCAAAGTGAGTAACACATGGACGCGCGGCATCATGAACCAAAACCCAAGGATACTTATCTGCATCAACAACATTTAAGCCATTAAGTACTGAGTCAACTCGCTCCCCCCCCCCTTTAACTCTAATAATATCTTGACGATGAGCTAAATCAGATTCCCGAAAGTATTGGTCATTTTCACCTAAAGCGAGGATAACTTGTGTTATCAATGGGTGACTTAAAAGCCTTTTCACTGTGTGGCTAAGAATCGTTTCATTATTAATAAGCAAATACTGCTTAGGGCAATTAGCTTGCATCCGTTTACCAATGCCTGCAGCAGGTACGATTACAATATATTTTTGTGTATGTTCCATTAAGGAGTAACTGTGCTTTGATTTAATCATACGAATTTCGATTACCATCATCTTTAGGAATTAACCGAAAAAATGTTTCATTCTCTTTTATCATTCCTAACTCATTGCGAGCTCGCTCTTCAATAGCTTCTAAGCCTAATTTCAAATCATCTGTATCGGCATAAAGTAGCTTGTTGCGTTGTTGTAACTTCTCGTTAGCACTCTGTTGGTGCACCAAATTCTCTTTCAAGGCTAAATAGTCAGGCACACTATTTTTACCAAACCAAAGTCGGTATTGTAGTAAAATTAATAGTACCAGCAAAATAGCCGTAAATACGCGCATAGTAACCTAAAAAGAAGAGATAAAATTCAGAGAATATATATGGACAGGTTTTCTTCTGCCTTTAAATTTTGTTTGATACAAAAGTACTTCAATTACAACAGGGACTAAAGAACAAAAAGCTTGTAACTGAACTTTTAGGTCAGCGGTTGTAGGTGACATTGTATTAAATAAATCCCCCACATAAATAGCTGTAAAAAAACCTCAATAGATCAACAGCCCCTAGGGTTATTATACCTAACTGAAAGCAGAGTTAAATAGCCAAAGGTTTTTTGAAGTTTTTCCAGTTAATTGAGCAAGATAGTAATAACTCTCGTAAACTAGGGATTATAGTCACTTGCTGACTATTTCGTTGCCATCGATGGCCTGCACAAGCTGAAATCATGATTCTTTTACTAGGCTTAAGAAGTTGATTTTTCCTTTCTTTATCTAGGTTAACTTCCTTATTAGCAATTAGCGAAAACCAACCACCAACATTTGTACGTAACCTACTTTTATCAAGGTCAATGCGATCGATACAATCTATTATAATATGATCACCAATCAATACAGGCACAGGTAAGCCGATACAAAGCCCTTTTTGTAGATACCAAGCACAAGCCTCTTCACGATCTTGTAGTGTTTCTTGTCCCGTTAAAGGAGGTTTTTTACCCTGTTTCGCAGACCAGCTGGCATTTTGGCTATCAAGTTGTAATGGCGAAAGACCTTGAAAGGCAACTTGAGTCATAGCGTGAGCTGTTCGATTAATATAATAAGGTAAGCTTCGAAGCCGCGCCTGCACAGACTGTACACTAACAAAATCCCCCTTAGCAATAAGGCTGATTTCTCGCTGATAAAGACCATTGCATAATTCAGCAAAGTCTCCTGTTTCAGTTTGTAATTGCCAGAGGTTAGACTGTGTCATAAGGCGCAGATACTAATTAATTAAAGGTATTCCAGTATTAAGCAACATGCTGAATAACCAGCGCCAAATGAACATAATACACTTTTATCACCCTTTACCAACCCTTGCTTGTTTTTGTGCAAGGTGATGATACAACCAGCAGAACTGGTATTAGCGTATTCATCTAAAATAATTGGAGCCTCACTACTAATAGGCTCTCTACCTAACACTTTTTTAGCAATAAAGTTATTCATATTAATATTAGCTTGATGTAGATAAAGTCGCTTAATATCATTAGCACCAAGGCCCAATTTATCCATTTCAGTGATAATTAGATTCGAGACCATAGGTAATACTTCTTTAAACACTTTACGACCTTGTTGAATAAAATACTTATCAATATCATCAACATTCTCTGGGCTACAGTTATTCATATAACCAATATTACTGCGAATATTATTAGAAAAACTAGTGATAGGTTGTTCACTGACTATTTTAAAAACATGTTCGGCATTAGCAGTACTTTCATCTTCAACAATAGATGCTGTAGCAACATCTCCAAAGATAAAGTGACTGTCGCGGTCTCGATAATTAATTTGCGGAGATAGTATTTCAGGGTTAATCACCAGCACTGTTTTAGCTGTGCCGCTGCGGATAGCATTGGCGGCGTTGATAATACCGAAGGTTGCGGCAGAGCATGCCACTAACATATCAAACCCCCAACCACCACAGCCAAGGGCGTTTTGGATTTCAATGGCCATCGCTGGATAAGAGCGCTGAGTATATGCACAAGCAACAATGATGAGGTCAATATCTTCTGGGGTTTTATTAGCAGCTAACATAGCCTCTTTAGCTGCGGACACACCCATTTGAGCTTGCATCGAAAGCTCATCATTACTGCGTTCTTCAAAACGTGGTGCCATGATATCAACATTTAAGATATCGTCTTTTGCCATAACATAACGGCTTTTAATACCCGAAGCTTTTTCAATAAAACTACTGTCAGAAGGTGATAACGCAGCCACTTTACCGTCACTAATATCTTGGCTATGGGTAAGGTTAAACTTCTCTACATACTGATTAAAACAGTCTACTAATTCATCATTTGAGATGCTCTGCGAAGGAGTATATAAACCCGTTCCGCTAATCACAACAGCCATAATATGTCTCTCAATAAAAAGGGGGAAAACACTGGTAGTTCTTTTGACAACTACCTATTTCATAGCAAGTATACTGGTGTGACCACTTAATTACCACAAACTCAGTTAATCAATCAAAGCCTAAAAAACTAGCCCTACTTGCTTGTTTATAATACTAATACTACACCACAACACTACCATTTCAATTTTTATTCAGATAATTGAAATTAACTCTCTCGTTTAGCCTTACCATGAGAAAATAATTTACCGCTCGGTATTCCAACTAAATAAATAAGCCCCTAAGAATAAAAAAACGCCACTCATTAGTAGTAGTACATTGACATGAAAGCTTATATCGCTCAAAGATGCGCCTTCGGTAATTACCGCTCTTGCCCCAGCAACCACGTGAGTCAATGGCATAAAGTTCGCTAACAATTTTAGAGCATCAGGTGCCCCTTCTAAGCTGAACCAGACACCTGAGAGCATCATCATCGGCCAAGATGTTATATTTAATAAGCCGCCAATCAATTCTTCACTTTTACTTCGACTAGCCACAAGTAGCCCTAGACTTATTAAGCAAAATGCCCCTAAAGCACCAATGATAAATAAATCGATGTAGCTGCCGAGCATAAAAAAATTAAAAAACACATTACAGCCACTGTAGACAACCGTCGACGTAAACATAACAATGAATAAACGCGACAATAATTGCGCCGAAACAAATTCCATTGCTGACAACGGAGTAGCTTTTAAGCGCTTTAAAACTGAATTTTTTCTATAACGAACAATAACGTAACCAACACCAAACAAGCAGCTAAACATCATATTCATGCCTAAAATACCCGGTAAAACCCAGTCGACATAACGAATACTTTTACCGCTACTCTGTAAGCGTGTAAAAGCTGTTTGCTCACCTAACTGTTGTCCAAGGAATATCTTTTCCACTAAGTAACTTTTTGAGGACTCTTCATTCACCCAATAACGCTCAGTATTATAATCAACTAACAAGTCAAGGCCGTGACGACTAAGTTTAGCTTTAGCTATGTCAATATCGCTATAGCCAACAAAATCAATAAACCGTAATTTAGTCAGTGTCGTTTGTGCTAAGTTTGAGCTTTGTCCATGCTGATTAATTAAACCTACTTTATAAGCAGGACGACCATCGCCAGAAAAAATAAATGAAAAACCTACTAATAATAAAACTGGAAAGATCAAGTTCCAGCCAAGAGATGATTTATCACGAAAAAATTCAATATTCCGAGCTTTAAATACTGCAAAAAAACGATTAAAATTCATAACGCTTCCTAAAGAGCAATTCGCTATTACAACTATGCTTGTAGTGAGTGACCGGTAAGTTTCAAAAACAAATCATCAAGGTTAGCTGACTTTACATGTAAGCCATCAAGGGAAACCTCTTTCGCCATCAACAATGATAAGGTTTGTTCAACATTTTTACTGGTTATTTCGACCCGGTCAGCTAATTCATTCCAACCATATTCTTTTATCAATTCATTTGAAACTTGCGCTTGAGGCAAATATATAAAGACATCGTTAAAATGTTTGGATAACAATTGATGCGGTGTACCAGCTTCAATTATCTTCCCCTGATCCATAATAACTATATCGTCGCAAAGCTGTTCAGCTTCATCCATATAGTGCGTTGTCAAAATAATGGTTTTATTTTGTGCCTTAATATTTTTAATTAATTGCCAGAAATTTCGCCTAGCATGAGGATCTAAACCTGTAGTGGGCTCATCAAGAAAAATTATTTCGGGGTCATTAATCAAAGCTAAAGCAAGTAAAAGTCGCTGCCTCTGTCCTCCTGATAATAAACGGTTATCCCTATCTAGAAATTCACTTAAATCACATAATTCGATTAACTGTTCTTGTGGTAGTGTTTTTTTATAAAAAGAAGAAAATAGCTTAAGAGTTTCCTTAACCGTTAAAAAATCTTGCAAAGCGGTATGTTGAAATTGAATACCTATTTGTTGAGATATATGTTTATCAACAAGCTTTCCCTGATAAAGTACCTGTCCTGAAGAAGCACTAATAATCCCCTCCATTATTTCAATCGTTGTCGTTTTACCTGCACCATTTGGACCAAGTAAACCAAAACAATGTCCCTGGGGTACTTCAAAACTGACATCATTTACCGCGTAAATATCTTTATAACGTTTACACAGTGCTTGAACACTAACCGCTGCGCTCATATTTTCGCTTCCTTTTGCTTGATATCTATACCTAGTGTACTGATTAATAGTAGCCAGTAAAACTAAATTACATTTACTTTCAATAACTTTAGTAAAAAACACCAAATGATAATAATTATCATTTGCATTGGTGTTTTTCTTTGTTTATGCTTAATTAAAACACAGGAGTTAAATATGACCACAATAAACGTTAACAGTAGCGATAAGGTGCAGGTAGAGATATCGAGCAATCTACTCACTCAGTTACTCGATTCAGGTTTACTACATTGTGGTGACTGTAAATGCTTAAATGCCAAGGCAAAGGCTGTTATTTGGCATACCTTGCTCGCCAGTAGTACAAATAGCGATATTCTTTAGGGAGATAAATAATGTGTTTACCCGCCTCAACAGAGTTCACATATATTGAAAATTGGCTTGTTATGTTAATAACAACTTATAAGAGCAACCCAAGTAGTGGTTTAGCACAAACAATCAGCTTTTATCTAAACAAGTTGCTACATCACGATGACATAAATTATTGTGGTGATAAACGCTGTGAATACATAGCTATGCAACGATTTTGGCATTGGTACGCTTTAAACAGAGAGCGGGCTATCTTCTAACAACAGCTATCTATTTTTACAAAATATAATAGCCACTATTAAGTTATTACGGCTTTAATCTCATGCACACATAATCTTTTATGTGCTGATTCAACATTTTTTTGCCCGTAAAGCCGTACGATTGACAAACAGTCTTGATACTATGCTTTTGTATTAGCCGGGCAATGAGTACTAAAGAGTCTTGAATAACGGCACTATTAGGATGTTTAACATGCGTTAGTAAATCATGCTTGAACCATAAATACAGACTATAGGCACAACTACTATATAAACGTTGCCCCGTAGCATAGGCTTGAACATTATCGATATCAATTGTAGACAGCTCAGTTAAAGATTCCTTAGCATTATGTGTTAACAGTAAACGGACAAGATTACTGGCCAACGTTTGATACTCTTCTAGCAGCAGGTAATCGAAGCTACGATAAAAATCATACTCAAAGTGACCTTGTATTTTTCCAGCAGAAGAACTTACCCCTTGTATCATCAAAGCTGACTGCTCACCACTCGCTTTATCCTTGGTAAAGCCAATACGAACCGTAGTAAAACCTGCTTTTAACCAAAACCTTAGCAACTCATAATTAACACCAAAGCTAGAGCCAATAAAATCAACACTCTTTTGCTTTGCTATTTGTTGTATTTTTGAAAGAAAATGCAATCCAATACCTTGCTGCTGTATTTGTGGATGCACGGCAATACGCATAATACGTAGGTAGCTATAATCAAAGGCCTGCTCAAAACCTGTGTGACTTAATAAAGACTGTGGTAAAAAGTGATTCCGTAAACGCCGTTGCGAATCTTTTATTGCCTTAATATCAGACTCCTCAATACCAAAACCTTTGCCCTCCTGCATTAATAAGGCAACAGCAATCACTTCTGCTGTATTACTATTATTTGAAAAAAGACACGCCAATTGTATTTGCGAGTTATCTAATAATAATTGTAAATCACTTGGTTTGGTTTGATAATGCGCGGTAACTAATACAGCAAATACTTGTTGTAACAAAGGCTCATTTTTAACCAGCTCTACAGCGCTAATAACTTTAAAGACTGAGGTCGATAGAATCTGGAGCTTAGTGTTTGACTTATCCTCTGTATTTTCTTGCGATTGTTGTGTAAGTAGAGGGAGTTCTGCATTTAATAAACAGGTATTAAAAACTAGCCGCTCAAGGGGATCATTTTGACGCCATCGAATAGGTTGTTTTATATGTAAACTTGTCCACTGCGGGCATACTTTTCTAAGAGTATGCTGAAATTTTAAAGTAAAACCACGCCCTGCCCCTTCGTAACCATGGATAGTGCTGGAGAAAACAGTTCGATGATAACTTTCTAGTAGTTTTTCAAGCAAATATACAGGAATAGCGGCAGCCTCATCCACCAAAAGCAAATTAACCTGCACTGGTTGTCTTAAAAGCTGATCAACAGGAATAAATACAATGCTGGCTTGACCAAAAACAATGGTATTAGCTAAATGTTCTGCACTAGGTAAATCTTTATTTAATTGCTTAAAGAATACCGTTAAAGCTTGAATGTCGGGAGCAGTAATAACCACTTTAAATCCATCATTTTCATGCGCTTTTAACAACTGTACACAAGCTATTGCTAGTGCTGATGACTTACCTCTTCCTCGATCAGCCGTTAATACCAAGGGTCTCTTTCTATGACCAGTGACCACTTTGTTAACCGCTTGTACAGCCTTGTATTGTTCGGCTGTAATACACCCAAAAGAATATTGTGGCTGTTCTTGGTTCTGACCTGTTTTAGTTTCAGTAGTGCTTATACTAAGTGGTGAAATTTCAGCTTGCGACTGGCTGATGACAGTATGGCAAGAGAATGTTTTTATTAATGAATAAAAGCGTTTAAAAAATAGACTTTCTTGAGCGTATTTATTGATACTTGGGGTAACAAGAAACAATAATCCCCCCGCTTTTAGAGTACCTGATAATGCCGCAAAAGCATCTATTGTAAATATACTATCAGCAAAAATAATTACATCACTTTCACTACCTAATTTATCCCGGTAGCGTTTTTTCTGAACATTAGCAGGAAACACATTACTATCGCCATAAATAAGGCATTGAGTTGACTCACCCGAAGGTTGGGAGCGCCCTTCTGTTTGAGAAGATAAACACGCTCTTATCGGATCAATAGACTGTAATAAAGTCAGTGCCCACTCTTCATTTCCAGATAAAACTATTAAACGTCTTTCATTATTTAGTCTTGCTTGTTTGACATAATTTTGATGCCAAAGAATGAATTGTTGAGCTTGCATTTTTTTAGCTTCCGAGAAATAGGCGCATGATAAAATAACAGTAAGTTTATCAAGTATGTCAACGTAACAGAATATAAAAATAATTTGGGTATTTACAGTGTTTCACTTCTATACTGATTAAAACCACAAATGAACTGTGGTTATTTTACAAAGTTTGATCTAGGTCAATATAGATGACTTTGCAAGGTATTAAAATTAGTCCTAAATATCGCTTACTTTAATCATAAACTTTCGAGAGCATTATGAATCAAGCAACATCTCCTGAACAACAAAAAAAGCATGAACGGAATACTTTTATTTTTTTAGCTGTATTTCTAGCCCCAATCCTATCAGTAATCATAGTGGCAGGTTTTGGCTTTGCCGTATGGTTCAGTCAGCTAACCTTTTTAGGTCCTCCAGGGTCTTAGGCCTTGTTTGTAAAACAAGCAAACGCAGTGGAGCGGTTAGCCGATCCTTCTAGAAGGCGTTTATTTCGTGGCCGAGTAAAGACACAACAGGTTCTGCGATTACCTTGGGTGATCAATGAAGCGGTATTTACCTCTGGTTGCACACAATGCCAAGACTGCATCAACAGTTGTGAAACCAATATCATTGTTAAAGATGAAAACGGTTTTCCAAAAATTGATTTCAGCTTAGGTGAATGTACCTTTTGCAATAAGTGCATAAGGAGTTGTGAGCAACCACTTTTTTCGGGCTCTTTTACTGCTGTTAACAGTTTTGAAAAGGAAGTTACTGAAGAAAACGCTACAGCCAAAAATAAAAAAGCTTGGCCAGTAGCTTTAGAAATTAGTGATAAGTGTTTAGCCAAAAATAATATTTATTGCCAAAGTTGCCGTGATGAGTGTGAGACCAATGTCATCAAATTTAACTACATTGACTCAAGTATACCTCAACCGAGTTTGAATGATTTAGATTGCAGTCAATGCGGTGCATGTATCAAAAGCTGCCCACAAGATGCCTTAGCATTTACATTCGAAACAACGGTGACGCCACCTAAATAAAAGAATAGCGAAAAATATTATGACACAAAGCTCCAACATCCAAGTTTCAGAATACCACGTAGCTAGCCTAGTCGCTTATTGCATATTGGCACAGTTAGATGAAGTGAAAGAGGCGATATCTGCCGTTGATGACACTGAAATTCATGTAACCAGCCCTGAAGGTAAAATCGTATTCACAATAGAAGGTACTAGCCATAAAGATATTGGCAAAAAAATGGATTTATTAAGAGTTCACCCCGGCATCATTAATTTATCACCTGTCTACCATCAAGTTCTAGATGAGAGTGCTAATGACGATTCCGAACAAAATAAAGATAAGCAAAATTATTAACATAAAAGCATATTAAAAATTATAAATAGAGAGCTGATTTAAATAAATCAAGCATAACCATATTTTAAAATCGAATCAAAATAAGCAAGAGGAAGGTGACACGATGACAATTAATCGCCGAGAATTTATTAAAGCAAATGCAATTGCTGCTGCCGCGGCTGTTGCTGGGGTGTCTGTTCCTGCAGTTGCTTCAAACTTAATCACTAGCTCTGATATTACTAAACTAAAGTGGGATAAAGCTCCTTGTCGTTTTTGTGGTACTGGCTGTAGTGTTAACGTAGGTGTGATGGACGGTAAGGTCGTAGCCACACATGGTGATATTAAATCACCGGTTAATAAAGGCCTTAACTGTGTAAAAGGTTATTTCCTTTCGAAGATTATGTACGGTAAAGATAGATTAACAACACCGCTACTGCGTATGACAAATGGCAAATACGATAAAGAAGGGGAGTTTGCGCCTATCTCTTGGGATCAAGCTTTTGATGTGATGGCCGAAAAAGCTAAAGATGCCTTGAAAAAAGATGGTCCCAAAGCACTTGGTATGTTCGGCTCAGGGCAATGGACAGTGCAAGAAGGCTATGCTGCCGTTAAGTTAATGAAAGCAGGTTTTCGCACAAATAACATAGATCCTAACGCTCGCCATTGTATGGCATCTGCTGTTGGTGGTTTTATGCGTACTTTTGGTATCGACGAACCTATGGGGTGTTATGATGATTTAGAAGCCGCTGATGCCTTTGTTCTTTGGGGCTCTAACATGGCCGAAATGCATCCTATTCTTTGGACACGTTTAACTGATCGTCGCTTAAGTGCACCTCATGTAAAAGTTGCTGTATTATCAACTTTTGAGCACAGAAGCTTTGATTTAGCTGATAACGGTATGGTATTTACACCACAAACTGATTTAGCTATTTTAAACTACATTGCTAATTACATTATTCAAACAGATCGTGTTAACAAAGATTTTGTAAAAAAACATACTAATTTTAGATTAGGTGAAACCGATATTGGTTACGGTTTACGTCCTGAACACGAGTTAGAGCAAAAGGCTAAAAACAACGGTAAAACAGCCGGTAGCTCAACAGCAATTAACTTTGAAGAATATGCTAAATTCGTTAGTACATATACTGTTGAATATACTTCAAAACTTTCGGGTGTGCCTGAACATAAATTAAAAGCATTAGCAGAACTGTATGCCGATCCTAAAATTAAAGTAACCTCTTTTTGGACGATGGGATTTAACCAACATACACGTGGTGTATGGGCCAATAACCTTGTTTATAACATTCATTTATTAACCGGTAAAATTTCAACTCCTGGTAACAGTCCGTTTTCATTAACAGGTCAACCTTCAGCTTGTGGTACTGCACGTGAAGTCGGTACCTTCTCACACCGTTTACCTGCAGATATGGTTGTTGCTAACCCAAAACATCGTGCTACTGCTGAAAAGATATGGAACTTACCTGAGGGGACTATTCCTCCTAAACCTGGTTACCATGCAGTTCTACAAAACCGTATGCTTAAAGACGGAAAATTAAACTTCTATTGGGTGCAATGTAATAACAATATGCAAGCCGCTGCCAATATTAATGAAGAAGTTTATCCGGGTTACCGAAACCCCAAAAACTTTATTGTTGTATCAGACCCCTATCCAACAGTAACCGCACAAGCTGCTGACTTAATCTTACCTACCGCAATGTGGGTAGAAAAAGAAGGTGTCTATGGTAACGCTGAACGCCGTACCCAATCTTGGTATCAGATGGTAGAAGCACCGACAGGTGCTAAGTCAGATTTATGGCAATTAGTTGAGTTCTCAAAACGCTTTAACGTTGAAGATGTGTGGCCAGAAGAGCTTATTGCTAAAAAGCCTGATGTTCGTGGTAAAACATTATTTGATGTACTTTATAAAGATTCATCTGTCGGTAAATTCTCCCTTGATGAAATCCCAGAAGATCGCTTAAACCATGATGCTCGAGACTTTGGCTTCTACATCCAAAAAGGTCTATTTGAAGAATATGCTAGCTTTGGTCGTGGTCATGCTCATGATTTAGCGCCTTATGATAGATATCATAAAGAGCGAGGCTTACGCTGGCCAGTAGTTAAAGGTGTCGAAACTAAGTGGCGCTTTAAGGAAGGTTCAGATCCTTATGTTAAACCTGGCAGTGGTTGGGATTTTTATGGCCACAAAGACGGTCGAGCAAGAATTTTTGCCCTCCCTTATGAGCCACCTGCAGAATCACCAGATGAAGAATACGACTTATGGTTATCAACTGGCCGTGTATTAGAGCATTGGCATTCTGGTTCAATGACACAACGTGTGCCTGAGTTATATAAAGCGATGCCTGATGCACTGGTTTATATGCACCCTGATGATGCTAAGAAACGTAATATGCGCCGCGGTGATTTAGTTAAGCTAATTTCTCGTCGTGGTGAAGTACAGACTCGCGTAGAAACTCGCGGTCGTAATAAGCCACCTAAGGGATTAGTTTATATGCCTTGGTTTGATGCGAGTCGTTTAGTTAACAAAGTCACTTTAGATGCAACGGATCCGCTATCCAAACAAACGGATTTTAAAAAGTGTGCTATTAAAATTGTTAAAGTTTAGGAGTCTGAAATGAAAAAATTTAACCTAGCAGTAATTGCCAGTTTATTGGTGCTAACAGTATCACCTATTATGTACTCTCTAAACGCTAATGCTGCGGATAAAGAAACGGTTAACTCTGTTGCCACACTGAGAGATGCAACACCTATCGATGTGCAAAAAGAGCCAAACAGAATTCCTAAAGTCATTAACAAGGATATTAAACAAGGGCGTAACTACCCTATGCAGCCACCAGTTATACCTCATACTATTCGTAGTTATGAGGTGAACAAAAACAATAACAAATGCATGTCTTGCCATTCACGTAAGCGTACAGAGAAATCACAAGCGCCCATGGTCAGTGTGACTCACTTTATGAATCGTGATGGTAACTTTCTAGCCGAAATATCTCCGCGTCGATATTTTTGTAATCAGTGTCATGTTACACAGCTTGATGCCAAACCTTTAGTTGAAAATACCTTTACTGATATGCACAACTTAATGAATGAAAAAACAAAAGCTAAATCACAAGAACATTAGGAGTTAGCATGAAAAATATTCTTATAATTGGCTGGAAAACCCTAAGTAAACCTAGTGGTTATTATAGCCTTGGTGCTCTAGTACTTGGTGGCTTTATTGCCGGTATTATTTTCTGGGGTGGCTTCAACACCGCCCTAGAAGTAACCAATACTGAAGCGTTCTGTATTTCATGCCATGAAATGGAGAATAATGTATACGAAGAGATGAAAGCTACTATTCACTTTTCTAATCGCTCAGGTGTACGCGCGACATGTCCTGATTGCCATGTTCCACATAACTGGACCGACAAAATAGCGCGGAAAATGCAGGCTTCAAAAGAAGTTTGGGGCATGATTTTTGGGACGATTGACACTCGTGAGAAGTTTTTAGCTCATCGTAGAGGTTTAGCAGAAAACGAATGGCGCAGACTTAAAGCCAATGACTCATTAGAGTGTCGTAACTGTCATAACTTCGATTACATGGATTTCACTGAACAAAGTGAACGTGCTTCATACCAGCATTCTACTGCACTTGCTGATGGTGAAAAAACGTGTATTGATTGTCACAAAGGTATAGCACATCAACTACCTGATATGAAAGGTGTTGAAGGTTGGTAAACCCCGTTACTAGCAAATAAGCTAAAACAATAAAAAACCAGTGCTTGTCACTGGTTTTTTATTGTTTTAGCTTATTTGCTCGTTACATTTATTTAGCTGAAAATCGACCGCTTAACATATTAAACCCCAATAAATATTACTAACAACGCATAAACAAGTATCCCAAATAACCCAAAAGCCCTCGACAACTATCCAGTCTTATTTACAAAATCTCTTAGAATAATAAACACAGAAATAATTTGAATATATTTTTAATTTTTTTGTAAATGGCCATTGAAAATCGCCATTATCTTACCTATGTTAAGCAATATACTTTATCACTTTTCTAGCAAGTAAGAGGTAATGCTGATGGTAACTGATATTGAAGATGACTTTTTTAATGACATGAATGATGCCCCCACTGACGAGGTAATCGACAACAATAATAGCCAAGGTAGCTCTTTAGCTGAAAAACATGCCCAAGAACAAGCACAAAAAAACTTGCTTGCGCGTAAACGTATAGATGAATTAAAAGAAAAGAAACGCCTAAAGGACCTACTTGACGATAGTGATGACTGGTAACTGATCATTAAAGTTGCCACATGCTGGTATTCGCTTGATATAACCTTGCAATAACATCATTTAAGCATAAAATAACCGTACACCTTTATAATTCTTACACTTTTAAATATTATGACGTTATTTGAAAAACTTCGCTGTATTTTCACCTTTGGTCAAGGCGTAGCTTTACCACTTCCAGAGATATCTACTGACACTACTCCTAGCCAATTATTTACCCAATGGTTTGATGATGCCAATAAGTCAGGAATATTACTGCCTGAAGCCATGTCTGTTAGTAGTTGTAGTGTCGATGGACAACCTAGTTCACGTATGGTTTTGCTTAAAGATTATAATGAAGATGGTTTTGTTTTTTTTACTAACTACGCTAGCCGAAAAAGTAATGAACTTGCAGAAAACAGTAAGGTAGCACTGTTATTCCATTGGAATGTATTACAAAGACAAATTCGTATTGAAGGCACGGTAGAGAAAGTATCTGAGCAAGAGTCCGCAGATTATTTTCATAGCCGAGATAGAGGAAGTCAAGTAGGTGCTTGGGCATCTAAACAAAGTCAAAAGCTAAAAAATGATGATGAACTAAAAGAACGAATGAGTCATTTTCAAGATAAGTTTACCGAAGGTGAAGTACCTCTTCCTGAGTTTTGGGGCGGGTGGCGAGTTAAGCCGCACGCTATTGAATTCTGGCAAGGTCGCGCGAATCGTTTACATGATCGTCTTTGTTTTGAAAAGCAAGACAACAACTGGCAACATCATAAGTTACACCCTTAGGGTAATACACAAAAGAGAGCTATTTTAAGCTCTCTTTTTCATTTTAGCCTTCCATTCTATTTAATAATAATGCTATGACTTCGGTGGTGGAATCACACTAGGTTTTTGGCAATGTGGTCTGTTACCCGTATGATAATATTTCATCGACACTGGTAAGTGAGCTGTTAATTGTTTAATACGAGTTTGATTAGACGGGTGTGTCGACATAAATTCAGCTGGCGCACCTTTACTGAGTTTAGCCATATTTTGCCAAAGTTTAATACTGGCATTCGGCTCAAAGCCTGAACGAGCCATAAGATCTTGACCAACGATATCGGCTTCACTTTCATGTGCACGACCATAAGGCATAATTACACCATATTGCAGCCCTAAACCTAATCCTGCCATCCATAAGCCTTTATTTTCTACATCAGTCATACCTACCGCAGCTGTAGCGGCTGCCATGCCCATGTTCTGCAACTTGCTTGCTGATAAACGTTCATTTGAATGATGCTCAATTACATGTCCAACTTCATGACCAATAATAGCGCCCAACTGATCTTGATTCTCTGTTACGTTTAAAATCCCCGTATAAACACCTATTTTACCACCAGGTAAAGCAAAGGCATTCACTTGTGGTGAATCAAAGACAACAACTTCCCAGTCCCCTTTATGCACCGATTTAGCTACATTTTTGGTTATGGCACTAGCAACACACTGTACAAAGTCATTTGTTGCTTTATCTGTGCTAATCGGTGTTTGATTTTTCATATCATCAAATGAAGCCGCGCCCATTTTATCTAGCTCGGTATCAGAAAATAACATCACTTGTTTTCGACCAGTGCTTGAACTTGTACAGGCTGTCAACGCTATTAACGCGCTTAGTATAATGAGGGGAAGTTTCATGGTTAACTAATATAATCCTTAAATAGTGAGTAGTAGTATTTTATTATGATGATCGTAAGTTTACTAGTCTGTTACACATTTTATGTCTCTGTTCGTAATTTAAAAAGTAATTTCAGGTTGATTTTAAGACATTACACTAAAAAATATTATCAAAGATCAGATACTTGAGCCTAAATGCAAAGTAGTATTATGTTTATTGACTAAGATTATATTTAGATAACTTTTACTTGTAATAAACCTTTTTCAGCGTAGAGCCTCAGCTTATTGCGCTGGCTCTAGTTCTGGCTCTGAAAAATATAATCAAACAAGAGACAGCTATAAATTTTATCGTTGGAGCTATAGTAACTTTACAACTCAAAAGTGATGAATTATTTATTATCCCATAATTTTAAACTGCCAATAAAAATAGAGACTGTTAAGCTTAATAACAGTCGATAACTGTTCAACTATTAGAGTACAAAAATAAATTTTGAAGCAATTAAATTACCAAGAAGTTTTAGATACTGATAAACAAGTCCCTTTAGTTTGGCTAGTTATTATAATGAGCTGCATTCCCTTCGCCATATATCAAAGTGAAGGTTTAGCCGAAATTTCAGCTTGGTTTATGCCTACACAGCTAACTCAACTGCTTGAACCACTTAATACTTGGAAACTATGGAGTCCAACTTTTGTGCATTACACATTCCCTCATTTACTAACAAATATCACCTTATGGTGGCTGTTTGCGGGTAAAATAGAACGCGAATCTAGAATAGAGCTATTTGTTATTTTTACTCTTATTGCAACTTGCGCCAATTTAAGCCAGTGGTATATGACAGGACCAAAATTTGGCGGTTTATCCGGAGTTGTTTATGGCTTGATGGGCTACCTAACAGTACATTATTACGTAGGAAACAAAAAAAAATACCATATAGATCCTGCACTTGTAATATTAATGTTGGCATTGATACCCTTGTCATTTTCTGACATGCTAGGGAAATTATCTATATACGCACATATAGGTGGGCTAATTAGTGGCTGCTTACTAGCATTTGCTCATCTATCCTTTTATTCGCGTTATAAAACACACTAAAGTCTAGTCTATTACTCTCGTTACCTTTAAATAAGAGAAAACAACAACATGCCTAAATTACGCTCGATGTATATGAGTGATTTCGAACCTGTAATCCGAATTATTAATGCCCATGATGAAGATGACGCAGAATCGGCCGAAGCTGACTACCAACATGAAGGAGTAGATAACCAATTTGTTTACGAGTTGGATGAAAAGCTTATCGGTGTTACCGGTTATCGAGCGGTGCCTGCAACCAAGGGTACTTATTGGTTGTCATGGACATATCTTTTACCTGAATTTCAAGGAAAAGGTTATGGTAAAAAAATGCTGAGTGAGTTGTTCAGCCTTTTACGTGAAAAGGAAGCACGTAAGCTGTTTGTAAAAGTCTCCGATTATAAAGATGAAACTGGTGTTAACATATATGAAAGCGCATTTAAAACATACCAGTCACTAAACTTTATAGAAGAAGTTGTTAATAACGATTTTTATGATGAAGGTGAAAACCAACATATTCTAAGTTTAAGCTTAAGTGATGAAACAAGTGACAACTCAGATGAAGAAATTCAAGTCGCAGACGAAAAGCCCGTAATACAATTTAGCGGCTTAATGGAAATAGCAGAAAGTGACGGTGCTTATACCTTTAATTGGGAAGTACAAGAAAAGAAAAAACTGTTTGGTAAACGTAATTTTACTGTTACTGATTTGCTAATAGGTATAAGCGCAGCAAAAGAATCTAACGCACGTAATATATTCCTAACCTTCCCTTCAAATCTTCCTTTAATTCATAAGCCTTTACAGGCAGCTAACTTTAAATATGTAGGAAATTTAAAAGATTACTATGAAAAAGGTGTGCATGAATACCACTTTGTGTACACTGTCTTGCGTTAAAAATTTATTAAGTTGTAATGGAGGAATTTTAATGAATACAGGTAGTTTAGTAAAATATGGATTGATTGCAGCAGTAATTGGCTGGGTATATTTTTCAGGTTCTAATGACAATGAATACGTAGAAGATGATTTAGATCTCAATTTAGTATTAGATGTTACCATCGATACTTTAGATAAAGTTTCTGAAACGGTTAGTGAGGAAACAAACCCAGACGAAGCTTTTATAATTTTAGCTGAGACGCTAGCTGTTGATTACAACCAGTCTCAGCCTAGCATCTATCAAGGGAATATTGGCGTGAGCCCACAAACAGACTCGTCTTTATTAGCTTTTGACGATGCCAATGCTAACAAAACATTTGATGAAGGTGAGTCACTACTATACTTAATCGAAATTGACGGTGAAAAATCAAGAATAATCGCCTCAAGCCGCAGTGGAGAGGTAAACGATCATCACTTTAGCGGCACGTCATTACTTGCAGGCTACCTAATTGGCAGCATGTTAAGCCGTCAAAGGGCTTCAGGTGTATCATCTAAAAGTTTAGCAAATAAAAAGACGATAACATCTAGTGCCGCTGCTAAATCAAGAGCTGGCTCAGGTAGTCACTCTAAAGGTAAATAATCATCTAGATTACTTATTTTCTATTAAGAAGCAGGTAATAAGAAACCTCCTGCTTCTTTACTTTTCTTAAAGTATCAAATGCTATTGACTGCATTTTATCCCTATCGTTTGAAGTAATGTTATGCCTAAAAATCAAAATATTGACACCTCAGAAATTACGAGCAAACAAAGTAGTATTTTGCTTTTTTCTATCCTAATTGTTGCCTTGTGCGGAATAGTATACGAGTTGATCATTGGTACTGTCTCATCATATCTATTAGGTAACAGTGTTTATCAGTTTTCATTAACTATTGGCGTATTCATGTTTGCAATGGGTGCGGGCTCCCTTATTTCTAAATATTTTGATGACCAATTTGTTCGTAATTTTATTATTATAGAGGTCGCAATTGCCCTTATTGGAGGCATTTGTAGCATTTTGCTCTTTATGGTATTCCCCTATGCACGGGCTTTATACGAGCTGGTTATGTACAGCCTTATCCTTGTTATTGGTGCTTTGGTCGGCATGGAAATCCCAATTCTGACGACCTTATTGGCGAAGAAAAAGAGTATGAAAAACTCTATTGCCGATGTCATGTCATTGGATTATTTGGGTGCGCTCATAGGCTCTGTAGCTTTTCCTTTATTGTTATTACCTACTTTAGGTCTAGTGCAGTCATCCTTTGCTATTGGTTTAATCAATATTTCTATCGCTATTGTGAATGTTTACATTTTTCGTCATCATCTAGCTAATTACAAAAACATGATGTTAATGTGCCTTGCTATTTTAGCCTTACTTGTTACTTTTATTTTTTATGGTACACGTATAACTAGCTTTGCCGAAAAGCACTTATATTTCGATCAAGTAGTCTACTCAAAACAAACACCTTATCAAAAGTTGGTAGTAACACGCTCTACTACAAACCGCGAACAGAAATTATACATTGATGGTCACATTCAATTCTCTTCACGCGATGAATATCGGTATCATGAAAATTTAGTACACCCGTTACTTTCCATACCAGGGCCACGTAAAAACGTACTTATTTTAGGCGGCGGCGATGGTTTAGCTGCACGAGAAATTGTGAAGTACAACGATGTTGAGTTAATTCACTTAGTCGATATTGACCCTGAAATGGTTCGTATCGCTAAAGAGCTTCCCTTACTTAAACGACTTAATCGTAAAAGTTTATCTGATGAAAGATTAACGAGCTTTAGTGAGGATGCTTTTAGCTTCATTAACCAACCAGGTATTTTATATGACCGTGTGATCATTGATATGCCTGACCCACACAATGAAGCGATAAATAAATTATACTCGAAAGAGTTTTATACCATGATAAATCGCAGAATGAGTGCTGATGGGATACTAGTAACCCAAAGCTCATCCCCTTTTTATACTCGTAGAACCTTTTGGTGTATTGAAGAAACTCTAAATTATGTTTTTGATAATACGATGAGCTACCAAGTAGCTCTGCCTTCGTTCGGTATTTGGGGCTTTAACATGGCACGTAAGGATAGCGATATCCCACAAAACTTCACTTTTGATGTGCCTACACGTGCTATTACTGCCGACAGCATGATGGCAGCTATGGTTTTTTCTAAAGATATGATGAAAATAGAGACCCCAGTAAATACCATTATGGAGCCGAAGTTATACCAACTTTATATTGAGGACTTACAGCATTAGTAATTACTTAATAGGCTTAGCTATTTACTAATTAACTAAACCTGACCTTAATTAAACCTGACCTCGTAAAATTTCTTTAATCTCAACGCGCTTGGGTTTGAAAATACTTCGAAGTAGAGCGACCGCTTTTTCAGGCTCAGCCTTGCCACACATGAACACATCAAAAGCGGCATAATTTCTTTCAGGCCACGAATGCACACTCATATGAGACTCTGCTAATAAAGCAACACCGGTAATACCGCCTTCACCGGTAAATTTATGCAAATGAATATGCAATAACGTTGCTCCAGCAACTTGTGCTGCGTCCATCAAAGCCCGCTCCATTAATTCAATATCAGTAAGAAAAGATGCTTCATAGAAATCGACAATGTAGTGTCTACCTGCAATATTTTCTTCGATAGTAGCTATGTTAGTGCTGTCATTCTGCGGTAATTCATTGCTATCTAAAGCAAAGGTTTTACTCGTTTTAACATTGATAAGTGATGGGCTTTGAATTATTTCAGCGCATTCATTGTTGTCCATTTTTCTGTAATTCCTTTACAACATTCACACAATTTAAAGACCGTATGACAAGAGGATAATGCCTAAAGTTTACCAGATTATGAATCGAAATATAGCGAATATTGTAACTATAAATATTTACAATATTATAGTGATGCTGTTCAATTATTATTTTAAGTTATCTCCTCAATAGAAACAAAAAACCGAGCTGAGCTCGGTTTTTTGTTAATGATTTGTCAGTATTTATTTCTTTGACAATTTAGCTACCTACAAGCGCTAATAACACACCAGCGGCAACAGCTGAGCCAAGTACACCAGCAACATTGGGTCCCATAGCATGCATGAGTAAGAAGTTATGTGGATTAGCTTGTAAACCAACTTTATTGGCAACACGTGCCGCCATAGGTACGGCTGAAACACCTGCTGCACCAATAAGCGGGTTAATTGGATCTTTAGAGAACTTATTCATGGTTTTAGCCATAATAACACCGGAAGCTGTTCCTATTGAGAAAGCCACGGCACCTAATGCAAGAATACCTAAAGTTTCAACATTTAAGAAAGCCTCAGCACTTAACTTTGAACCAACCCCTAGACCTAAAAATATAGTTGTAATATTAATTAGCTCATTTTGTGCTGTCGTACTCAATCGGTCAACAACACCCGATTCTCGCATTAGATTACCTAAACAAAACATACCTACCAACGGTGTCGCCGCAGGTAAAAAGAAAATGGTCATTAGCAAGACACCTAATGGAAAAATAATTTTTTCAATTTTTGTAACAGATCTAAGCTGCGCCATTTCAATTTTACGTTCATCTTCAGTAGTTAATGCTTTCATAATTGGTGGCTGAATAATTGGTACCAAGGCCATATATGAATATGCTGCGACTGCTATTGCCCCTAATAACTCTGGCGCTAATTTAGAAGCCAAGAAGATTGCCGTAGGGCCATCCGCTCCACCAATAATAGCAATTGCAGAAGCATCCTTAAGGGTAAACTCAATCCCAGGAACATAGTTTAAAGCGATTGCACCAAACAGCGTTGCAAAAATACCAAACTGCGCTGCTGCACCTAACAACAAAGTTTTAGGATTAGCAATGAGGGCTCCAAAGTCAGTCATAGCACCAACCCCCATAAAGATAATCAACGGAAAGATTCCCGTATCAATACCCGCATAATAAATATAATGTAATAAACCACCGACTTCTGAAAAACCAGCAACAGGAATGTTAGTTAAAATTGAACCAAAACCCATTGGTAGTAGTAATAATGGCTCAAAGTTTCTCGCAATTGCTAGATAAAGCAGACCACAACCTACTAACATCATAATCACTTGGCCTAGCTCAAAATTAGCTAAGCCGGTTGAAAGCCACAGTTTAGTTAAAGATTCCATGACACCCCCTATGAAAAGCTAAGTAATGCATCACCAACAGCAACAGAGTCACCTTCTTTGGTAAATAACGATACTATTTCGCCGGCAGTTACCGCACGAATTTCTGTTTCCATCTTCATTGCTTCCATGATAATTACCACATCACCAGCTTCAACATGATCACCTTCGTTAACTAATACTTTAAAAATATTACCTGCTAATGGTGCATTTAAAGTTTCTTCAGCAGAAATCGATGTTGATTGCTTCATGGCATCATCACCTGCAGGGAGAGTAATAGCATCGATAGAGCCACCTGGAGCAACAATTACATCATAAACCTTACCATCAACACTCACAGCATAGTTTTCTGGGGCTGTAGGGTCACTAGCTTCTGTCACAACCTTAGACTTGCTATTTGCTTTAGTTGGAATAGGCTCAAAAGCTGCTGGGTTATTACGGTTTTCAAGGAACTTCAAACCTATTTGAGGAAATAACGCATAAGTTAAGACATCATCAATAGTATCATCAGCTAAGTTAATATTTTTTTCTTTGGCGAGTACTTGTAACTCTTCTGATAACTTATCAACTTCAGGATCTAATAAATCTGCTGGGCGACAAGTAATAACGTCCTTACCATCTAAAATTCGTGCTTGTAATTCAGCATCAACTGGCGCTGCAGTAGCCCCATATTCGCCCTTCAACACACCAGCCGTTTCTTTGGTAACTGATTTATAACGTTCACCGGTAAGTACATTTAGTACTGCCTGTGTGCCAACTATTTGCGAAGTTGGTGTTACTAGTGGGATATAACCTAAATCTTTACGTACTTTAGGTATCTCAGTTAACACTTCATCAAATTTGTCAGCCGCACCCTGCTCTTTTAATTGGTTTTCCATATTCGTTAACATGCCACCAGGTACTTGAGCCGTTAATATACGAGCGTCAACACCTTTAAGACTGCCTTCGAATTCTGAATATTTATCTCTAACATCACGGAAATATGCAGCAACTTCAGCCATTTTCTCAACATTAAGTCCTGAATCACGTGAGCTACCTTCAACAATAGCAGCAATGGTTTCAGTCGGTGAGTGGCCGTAAGTCATACTCATTGAAGAGATAGAAGTATCGATAACATCAACATCACTATCAATAGCCTTCATTTGAGTTGCAACACTTAACCCTGTAGTTGCATGACAGTGCAAAGCAATAGGTAGTGCGACAGTCTCTTTTAACTTACTAATCAATTCTGCAGCATCGTACGGCTTTAATAACCCGGACATATCTTTAATACATAAAGAATGAGCACCCATATCCTCAAGTTGCTTGGCCATAGTTAACCACCCTTCAAGGGTGTGCACAGGGCTCTCTGTATAACTCAAAGTACCTTGAGCATGTGCTCCTACTTTTACAGCGGCTTTGATAGAAGTTTGTAAATTACGTACGTCATTCATCGCATCAAAAATACGGAAAACATCAATACCATTCACATGTGCACGTTCAACAAACTTTTCCACGACATCATCAGCATAATGACGGTAACCAAGTATATTCTGACCACGAAATAGCATTTGTTGCTTGGTATTTGGCATTGCCTTTTTAAGTGCTCGAATACGCTCCCACGGATCTTCACCTAAATAACGGATACATGAATCAAACGTTGCACCACCCCAAGACTCGATTGACCAATAGCCTACTTCATCGAGCGTAGATGCAATAGGTAGCATATCTTCTAAGCGAAGCCTAGTGGCTAAAATTGATTGATGTCCGTCTCTTAAGACAACCTCGGTGATACCTAATGGCTTACTCATATTTACGCCCTTTTATCTAAAATTTTAATGATATGGTGGAAAATAACGTCAATATTTTTCAATATTATTTATCTTGGCCATGCTGTGTGCGGTAACGCTTAACCGCTCCACTTATAGCAGCAACTACTGCTGGTGAAATATCACCGTGAGGCTTGTTATGACTCTTATTTTTTCTATTCGTGCGAGATGGTACAACTGCAATTGGATCTGGAAACTTGATAGCAAGTTTTGCTAGTACTGTATTAATAAAAATAATTAGTATGCTTAAAAATACAAATACAAATACCATTCCTGCCAACATTAATGTGCCAGCTTCAAAAAACTGTTGTTGCATATTGTCCATTATTTATTCTCATTCAAGTTCGTTGTAACTTCTTGTAATTAGAATAATCACTCCAATACCTACATTGCAAACAATTTTATCTAATTTCAGAAAAATAATTGAACGTCAACCCCAAAAACAGCTAATATTCACTGAAACGACAGAAATATACATACCATTTTGCATACTTTAAATATTGTATACATTATCAAAACCATGAATATAGGGTATTAGAAATAGATAAAAAGGAATGTTATACAATATACACACAAGAGTGAATCATTCACATTCTGGAATATGTATACGAAGATACTAGTAGTTACTCCAACCATCGCTGACAAATAGAACAATAAACATACAAAAAAAGAATGCTTTCGAACAAAGCGGAAGCTATTCTTTTTAAGTTGTTTCAAGCTCACTCCTTGATGATAAATCCAAATACTTATAGTTCACCGTATAATTTTTCTTAAAGTTACTGCCCTAAAATTTAACTCCATCTGCTTATTAAGAAAATGCTCAAAACCTACGAAATGTGATTTCTTTAACAAAGAAATCAATTTGATTAAATTTCTTCTCTGCACTGTACTCAATGGTCAATAACAAGAAAAATACGCTTAGTTAGAGTCATTCTAAATCTAATAAGCTTAACGACGTTAGTGGGCATTGAATAAACTCCCACAAGGCGAGTTTAAAGAGGTTATATGCGGCGTTATTGATTTTGACAAGGATAGCACTTGGATGTAGAGCCTTAGATAATACAGATCCGTATTCTTCTGAGTTACCATTAACTTCAATAAATACCTTACCTCTAGCTCTTTAGCTCTCGCTGAGCGGTAAAGAACTCAATCAACTTGCTATTAACTTGGTATTGACTTGCTAAAGACCAAGCTTAAGAACGATAGCGAGAGTACTCCCTGATTTATTCGCTCTATCTAATTTGCATAAAAAATAAAGCTGATAAAGCAGCTAAAGACAACAACTTTAGATAGCGCAAATAAGCTTTGCTAAACTCTATTGAGTCAACCCATACAATCTACTTATTAGAGAAACCTGCGATCGCACAGTGAATCATAGCAACCAGCTCCCGAGTTAGTTGAATCTATCAAATGAAGCTGCTGACTCACGGTATAAATAGGTATTGTGTGTATTTCAGGCATAAAAAAACCTAGCATAAGCTAGGTTACTTTATATCTACCTAAGTAGAAAAGTGATGGGCGCGGTAGAAATCTACTTATTAGAGAAACCTGCGATCGCACAGTGAATCATAGCAACCAGCTCCCGAGTTAGGTGAATCTATCAAATGAAGCTACTGACTCACGGTATAAATAGGTATTATGTATATTTTAGGCATAAAAAACCTAGCATAAGCTAGGTTATTTTATATCTACCTAAGTAGAAAAGTGATGGGCGCGGTAGAAATCTACTTATTAGAGAAACCTGCGATCGCACAGTGAATCATAGTAACCCGCTCCCGAGTTAGGTGAATCTATCAAATGAAGCTACTGACTCACGGTATAAATAGGTATTATGTATATTTTAGGCATAAAAAAACCTAGCATAAGCTAGGTTATTTTATATCTACCTAAGTAGAAAAGTGGTGGGCGCGGTAGAAATCTACTTATTAGAGAAACCTGCGATCGCACAGTGAATCATAGCAACCAGCTCCCGAGTTAGGTGAATCTATCAAATGAAGCTACTGACTCACGGTATAAATAGGTATTATGTATATTTTAGGCATAAAAAAACCTAGCATAAGCTAGGTTTTTTTATATCTACCTAAGTAGAAAATTGGTGGGCGCGGCAGGAGTCGAACCTGCGACCGCCTGGTTCGTAGCCAGGTACTCTATCCAGCTGAGCTACGCGCCCACGGTATGAAAACTTATTTATCCAGCCTTAACATGAGCTGCTTTTTATATTAACTCTCTCACTTATTAAAGTGAAAGAATCTTCTAATATTCTAGCATAAAAAAACCTAGCATAAGCCAGGTCATTTATATCTACCTAAGTAGAAAAGTGGTGGGCGCGGCAGGAGTCGAACCTGCGACCGCCTGGTTCGTAGCCAGGTACTCTATCCAGCTGAGCTACGCGCCCACGGTATGTAAATATTTATTCAGCCTTAACATGAGCTGACTTCATTATTTTATCACTTGAAGGAAGTGGTGGGCGCGGCAGGAGTCGAACCTGCGACCGCCTGGTTCGTAGCCAGGTACTCTATCCAGCTGAGCTACGCGCCCTCATGAACTATTTTTTATATCTTAGTCTAAAGATAGCGAACTTTCGTTCTACACAACCATTATATCTTATAAAAAGAAAATGGCGGAGAGGGAGGGATTCGAACCCTCGATCCGGCTACAAACCAGATACTCCCTTAGCAGGGGAGCGCCTTCGGCCACTCGGCCACCTCTCCAATGGCTGCGAATTATAGAGACTTGAAAAAAAGAGTCAAACCTTTTTTCACATTTATTTCGTATAAATCACTGTTTGCTGACAATTCAGGCAATTCTGATGTTTTTTAATCATTATTTGCGTTTAAGACAAAAAAAAACACCGCATTGGCGGTGTTTTTTAGCGACTAGATATAACTTTGTCTGTATTGCCTTTTTAGAAATCCTTAATAACAGACCTATAAATGAAGCTATTAGTTAGACTTTGTTGCCTGAAACTTCAGCATCACCCTTTTCGGCTTGAATGCGCATGTAAATTTCTTCACGATGAACTGATATTTCTTTTGGCGCATTAACACCTATTCTTACCTGATTTCCTTTAACGCCTAAAACAGTTACGGTAACTTCGTCACCAATCATTAATGTTTCACCTACGCGTCGTGTTAATATAAGCATATTTTTTCCTTATCCTTTAAAGTGAGATCACTAAATAAATATATATAAGCTAGTAATATATTAGAATTAGTTACTTTTTAATTCATTCACTATTAACTAATAGTCAATTTTCCATAAAAAGTCATTATTCATTAAAGACATCATATCCGATGATGGCTCGCAATGAAGCTTTGATAATTAGCAACATACAAATGCGTTGCTACATCTATCGCTCATATTTTAGCAAGATTTCGACATCCTTGAATAGTTTTATAGCTTAATTTCCCTACCGATTCCGTAATAAATTGCAATATTTAGGTTGTTTTTTGTGACTTTTAGCAAACAAGTTACACAAAACATGAAAATTAACATTTTAATAACATAGAAATAAAAAAAGGAAGCAAACGCTTCCTTTGGAATTTATATTAGCTAGTTATTAATGTTAATTAACTAATTTTTCTGTTAACCATGCAGACACACTAGCAAGTGCAGGCGTGATGTTTTCTGGCTGACTACCACCTGCTTGTGCCATATCAGGACGACCGCCACCTTTGCCCCCTACTTGCTGGGCAACCATATTAACTAGCTCACCAGCTTTAACACGACCAACTAAGTCTTTTGTTACGCCAGCAATTAAACCGACCTTTGGTCCATTAGCCGTTGCTAGCATAATAACACCAGACTGCATTTTATTTTTAAGTTCATCAACCATACCGCGCAATGCTTTACTCTCCACACTACCCAAGTCGGCAATTAGTACTTTAACACCATTAATTTCAATAGCATCATTAACTAAATCAGATCCCGCTTGTGCAGCCAACTCTTGTTTTAGTTGTGCTACTTCTTTTTCAAGCTGCTTCGAACGACTTATAAGTTGCTCAACTTTACTCGTAGCATTACTTACATCACTTTTTACTAATGCGGCAATATTACTGAGAGAAGCTGATTGATGATTAATAAAATTAAGTGCTCCTGTGGCGGTAACTGCTTCAATACGACGAACACCAGCAGCAACACCAGATTCAGAAACTATTTTTAATAAACCTATATCGCCTGTTCTATTAACATGCACACCACCACAAAGCTCTATAGAAAAGTCCCCAAGAGTTACAACACGTACTTCGTCGTCATACTTTTCACCGAAGAGTGCCATAGCGCCCTTCTCTTTAGCTTCTTCAATATACATAGACTCAGTTTGTTTTGAGTGGTTTCGACGAATTTCATCATTAACCATTTGTTCAACTGAATGTAATTCTTCAGCCGTAACACCTTCAAAATGAGAAAAATCAAAACGTAATTTATCGCTATCACATAATGAGCCTTTCTGAGTAACGTGATCACCCAATACTTTACGTAAGGCGGCATGTAATAAATGTGTTGCCGTATGATTTTTTATTATGTTGGCTCTGCGCTCAACGTTAATTTCAGCTTTAACACGTCGATTTAGGCCAACATCAGTACGTGCAGTGCCTTTATGAGCAAAAGCGTTACCTAATTTAATTGTATCAGTTACTTCAAAGGCGCCACCATCAAGATGCAAAAGACCACTATCACCAACCTGACCACCTGACTCAGCATAAAAAGGGGTATGATCTAAAATCACAATACCTTGCTCACCTGCATTTAATTGCTGAACAGCATCTTGGTCTTGGCTGTTAAATAATTCAACCACTGTCGCTGAATATGAATCATTGTCATACCCCTTAAAGGCTGTTTTATGATCAGATTTTAGCTGTTGATTATAATCAGTGCCAAAGTTACTTGCTTGTTGTGCACGCTCTCGTTGCTGCTTCATAGCGGCATCAAAACCGTCTTTATCAATTTTTAATTGACGTTCTCGAGCAATATCAGCAGTTAAATCAGCAGGAAATCCATAAGTATCATACAACTTAAAGACATCATCACCTTTGATGGTATCGCCTGATAAGTTAGCTAAAATATCTTCAAGCAAAAGCATACCACGATCTAAGGTACGTCCAAATTGCTCTTCTTCAATCCGTAATAATTTTTCAATAATGCCTTGTTGCTGAACCAGCTCAGGATAAGCTTCGCCCATTTGCTCAATAAGTGACGCAACAAGTTTATGGAAAAAATGCCCATTCGCTTCTAACTTGTGACCATGGCGGATAGCACGACGAATAATACGACGAAGCACATAACCGCGCCCTTCGTTTGAAGGTACTACACCATCAACAATCAAGAAACTACATGAACGAATATGGTCACTAATAACACGAAGTGATTTATGTTCTAAATCATTGCAACCAAGTAGCTCGGCAGTATCTTTTATCAATGCTTGGAAAATATCAATTTCATAGTTACTGTGCACATTTTGCATAATTGCAGAAATACGCTCTAAGCCCATACCCGTATCAATAGATGGGTTAGGTAACGGCTCCATAGTTCCGTCACTTTGACGGTTATACTGCATGAAAACTATATTCCAAATTTCGATAAAGCGATCACCATCTTCATCTGGTGAGCCTGGAGGTCCGCCGAATATATCCTCACCGTGGTCATAAAAGATCTCAGAACAAGGTCCACATGGTCCGGTATCACCCATTGACCAAAAATTATCCGACTCATATTTTTTATTCGGTGACTTATCACCAATACGAATTATTTTAGCTTCTGGAACTCCAATTTCATCTCTCCAAAAAGAGAAAGCTTCCTCATCCGATTCATATACGGTTACCAAAAGTTTTTCTTTTGGTAAACCCAACTCACCAGTTAAAAACTGCCAAGCATAACTAATAGCATCGTTTTTGAAATAATCGCCGAAACTAAAATTTCCCATCATTTCAAAAAAAGTATGGTGACGAGCGGTATAACCTACATTTTCTAAATCGTTATGTTTACCACCTGCACGTACACAACGTTGTGCTGAGGTTGCTCGGGTATAACTGCGTTTTTCAGCACCTAAAAAAACATCTTTAAAAGGGACCATGCCGGCATTAGTAAACAATAATGTGGCATCATTACCTGGTACTAACGAGCTGCTTTTAACTATTTGATGTTGCTTGGTGGCAAAAAAATCTAAAAATGCCTGACGGACTTCGGCGGTGCTTTTAATCATGGGATACTCAACAAATCGATTTAGGTCTATTTACATTCTGGGTATATTTACATTCCGAATTCAAACTAATACGGTAAAATTTCATCGCTGAAATAACTGCGGTATTGTAGAAAACGAACCTTTTGGCTTGCTCTTTCTGCTCTGCTTTTTATCAAGCTTGCTATCAATGTTATCATCAATGGCTAGCTTGTCGCCAAAACGCTTATTATACGCAAGCTGAGCTTGAAGATACCAATCAATTTCACAACTTTCACGCAATTCTTGAATAATTGTTGTGCAAAGTAGCATTTGTTTAAGTTCACTAGCCTCATAAATCGATTTTATTCACCTTTTGCAGCGACTACCATTGACCTATAAGTGGGATATAAAAACCTTATCGGTTAAATAACCGAAGCATTAGATAATAATTATTCGATTATCAAGGAAAGCATTATGACTAACAGGCTCTTTATCAACGTTTTCACGCTGAGAATCGAATAAAGGGGAATATTGAGTAAGGGCTGCTTATCCAGAGTTCAGGTTAGGTAAGTGCTGCTCACACTGAGTTCGGTTAAATAGTATTTGAATAAAACTTTAATAGTAGAGTTAATATCAGTGGGGAGGCTACGCTGTACAGGTATTTATGTGACTTAATTAACAGTGGCACCCTAGCTAAAAGCGTATTGCAGCACCTTCCGCTTATCTTTTATTCTTAACCAATACTATAGAGAAAGCAGTAACTGTTGACTTTCACTTGAGGTGTCAGCAAAACCAAGTGTTAAGCCAACAAGCCGAATACCACGCTTATTGGCTCTACTATAAGCCTTTGATAATAGACTAACAAAAAGCGCTTGCTGGCATTCATGACTCTGCGTTTCAACCGTTGTTTGATTAAAATCAGCAAATTTAAGTTTGATGCCTTGTTTTACAATCTCTCTATTTTTGTAGGGTGCTAGTCGAGTTAATAATTTTTGATATAAGGCCTCTATAACAAGCTGGCATTCATCTTGTGATGAAATATCTTGCGCTAACGTTGTTTCAATGGCCAGTGATTTTCGTTGTCTACTCACTTCTAAAGCGCGGTTATCAACACCATGAGACTTTAAATATAAACTGTTAGCGAACTTACCAACAATATTTTGTAGTGACCGAATATCACTTTGTCGTACATCTGCACAAGTTACAAAACCATGCCTGTTAAGCTTTTCAAATGTTTTAGGGCCTATACCAGGTATTTTTTTTAGTGAAAGTTGTTTAACAAAGTTAGCAACGTTATTTGGGGTAATAACACATTGACCATTAGGCTTGTTTTCATCACTGGCAATTTTAGCCAAAAACTTATTAGGTGCGATACCCGCAGATGCCGTCAAGTTCAATTCATTAAAAATATCTAACCTGATCTTTTCAGCGATAAGCGTAGCACTACCCTGGCACATGGTTGCATCAGTAACATCAAGGTAGGCTTCATCTAATGATAAAGGTTCGATCAATTCAGTGTAACGAGAGAATATTTCTCTAATATGTTTCGAGGTTTCTTTATATACATCCATGCGGCCATGAACAATTTTTAGATTTGGGCAAAGTTGCTTTGCTTTAATAGCTGGCATCGCTGCACGAATACCAAACTGCCTCGCTTGATAATTACAAGTACACAGTACACTCCGAGGTCCATCACCACCGACTGCCAAGGGGATATTCTGATACTCTGGAAAATCACGCATTTCAACGGCAGCGTAAAAGCAGTCCATATCAATATGAATTATTTTTCTCTGATTCCCCACGTATCACCCAAATCAAAAACTGTATAAAAACACAGTATAATGTATTTGGGTGACTTAGCAAGTAAGTTGAATAATTTGCCGCTGTTGGCTTAGGTTATTTAATAGCACCTAACGAGGGTGTTAATAGATCAAATAAAGCATCAATATGATCATCTCGATCATTTAAAGCTGCTATATAGTAGTACTGCTCACCACCTGCTTCGATAAATATTTCGCGATTTTCACACTCAAGCTCTTCAAGTGTTTCAAGGCAATCACTACTAAAAGCAGGGCTCATAATTGCAATGTTCTTTATACCTTGCCTGGGAAGGGTTTCAAGTGTTGCGTCTGTATAAGGCTTTAGCCACTCAGCTTTACCAAACCGTGATTGGAATGTCATGATTATTTCATCATCAGTAAAGCCTAGGTCACTCTCAAATAATACAGCTTTAAGCAGCACTGTTGTTTCATGACAGAAATCATAATAAGGATCGCCCCATTGGCGAAATAGTGCAGGCATACCGTGATATGACAATAACAAGCGTTCTGGCTTACCATGAGTTGCAATATGCTCTTTAACCGTGTCTGCTAATGCTTGGATATAGCGTGAGTTATTATGATAGGTATTTAAAAAATGTATCGATGGGACATAACGCCACTTTTGCAATTCTTTACTAACGGCATCAAAAGTAGAAGCGGTAGTTGGACCGGCATACTGTGGGTACAAGGGTAATACAATTATTTTATCTACACCTTGCTGTTGGAATTTTTTCAGCACGTTAGCTATTGATGGATTTCCATAACGCATAGCATAATCAACAAGTATTGTTTCACCATAATGTGATTTGATCTTTGTTGTTAACTTGTCTTTTTGTGCCGCTGTAATGGTTAGTAGGGGAGCACCATCATCCTGCCAAATACTTTGGTATAACTTTGCTGATTTGGCAGGCCTGATCCGTAAAATAATCCCGTGTAAAATAATAAGCCAAATTAAACGTGGGATCTCTACCACACGTTTATCAGATAAAAACTCTCGTAAATATCGACGTAAAGCACTCGGAGTAGGTTCATCTGGAGAGCCTAAATTAGTGATTAATACGGCAGTTACAGGACCTTTATTATCAGTGATATTATCGCTATTTTCTTTTCGGGCACTAAAGCGAGATTTCATTTGGCTTTTTCTTCTTCTTATAAGTTTTTGAGATAGCTATGTACTTAACTAGCTAACTCAGCTGAACTATTCAACAAGGCTACTCAACTAACTTATTCACAATAAGTTCAAGCGTTTCACTGCGATTAACGTCAACACCAAGAGCCTCGGCTTTATAATCACCTGACTTTATACCAACGCCACCTTGTTTTGATACAATGGCATAAACATGAACTTTATCGACACTGCCTAACGTATTATCTTTACTCATTGCTTGGCTATTGTTTAATACAATAACAGTAGGTAAATCACTTGCTTTCATTTTAACAGCAGCAAGTGGCATACGTTGTCCATTAGTAGGTACTGCATAAATAAAGACTACTCGGTCTGCTCCTTGCGTTAACTGCTTAGCAATATCGTCAGACAAGCTAACACTAACTTTTAGTTGTGGCCCTGAAGTCTCTTGCATTTTATTTGCAGACTTAACTGGTGAGCCACTTTCTGAGCTAGTTACAGAGATACCAAGTCTAATCTTAGCTTCAGCCACGGCTTCTTTAAGCGCTGCTATATTTACGCCCTGACTTTTAGAGTCAATGACACGCTGCCAATAAGTCAGTGCTTGTTGGTAATCCTCACTGATAAAGTTATGCATGCCTAATAAAATATTGGTTGATGGGTCATCAATATCAAGCGCTAATGCTTTGTCAATATACTCTTGTACTTGTTCATCTATTTTTTGACCATTTTTGTAATATAATGCTTGGGCAATTGCGCCTAATAAATCAGCATGTTCACCTTCTATTCTGATCACTTGATTAAATGCAGCAACGGCCTCGTCAAAACCACCAGCTGCAACATAGGTTTGTCCCAAGTTGTACCATGCTTCACTATCTTCTGAGTTAGTTTCTATATGTTTTTGCAGTTTTTTAATATGTGCTAACGCTTGAGCTTCGCGTTGCTTAAGCATTTGCTCTTGTGACATAGCTTGCTGCTGTCCATGCCCTGCTGGTAACTCTGTAATAAGATTGTAGCTACCCTGTTTGTTATAAAGCGCCACTGAAAAAATGATAATAAATACACTTAATCCTAACGGCCATAACGGAGAGTATGCTTTAGCCACTGTAGCAGTAACTTCCGATTCTTTTGATGTACTTTCAATATCTTGTAATAAGGTATTGTTAAGCTCTGCTAGTAAATATTGATAATTTTCCTCATCAATCCCACCTTCACTATAGTCCTTTTCAATCTCTTTTTTGTGCTCGTGGTATAAACGCACGTTGGTTTCATCTCGCACGTTCACATTTACACTTACATCTTGTGTTTTCTGCTTAAAGAAAGGTCGCCATACCATCAATAATAATAAAATTAAAAATATAAGGCCTATTACTAAAAATTCCATAATGTTATCTACTACTTACCTGATGAATCAGTGGTTATTTATCATTTAAAAAATTATTAAGTTTATCTTGCTGTTCCTTCGATAAAACCAAGTCTTTTTTATCTATGGGTTTTCGGCGAACGACGACGATAACAACAATAATGCCTAACAATATAAGCACTGCTGGACCAAACCATAACACGTAGGTCAACTGAGAAACTCTGGGTCGATATAAAACAAACTCCCCATAACGGTCAACCATAAAATTAACAATTTCGCTATCGGCTTTGCCTTGTTGCAACAACTCATAAAGCTCTTTACGCAAATCCGCGGCAATAGGAGAGTTTGAATCAGCTAAGTTCTGATTTTGACATTTTGGACACCTTAGCTCTTTACTTAACGCTTGAAAGCGAATTTTAGTCACTTCATCATTGAATTCGTAGGTGTCTACGGGGCTAGCTTTAGCCTGACTCACTGTAAATAAGAACACGAAAGAAAGTATAAAGGTTACGATTAAGCGCATGTTATTTTCCCTCCTTCTTTTCTTCAATTAACTGAGCAATTAATGGTTCAAATTCACGTCGCCATACTCTGGTATCAATAGCCCCAGCAAAACGTTTACGAATAACCCCATGATGATCAATAACAAATGTTTCCGGTGCACCATATACCCCTAGGTCTAGACCTAACGTACCTTCTTCATCAAAAATAGAGAATACATAAGGATCTTCATAATGTTTCAGCCATTGCTGTGCAGCAGCGCGATCGTCTTTGTAGTTCAGGCCATACAGTTTAACTTGCGGGTCTTTTGCGATATCAACTAAGTATGGATGCTCATACTTACAAGTAGGACACCAAGTAGCCCAAACATTGACTAAAACAATATCACCTTGAAGATCGGCTTGAGTGACTAGCTTGTCACTCTTATTTAGTGTTTTCAGTGAAAAAGCAGGCATAGCTTTTCCAACAAGCGCTGAAGGCATATCTTGTGGGTTAAGTGACAAGCCACGATATAATACACCCCCCAAGGCTATAACTAATATCAAAGGTAAAAAGCGAATGAGTTTAGCCATTATTACACCTCCAATACTTTTGCAGTTGTTGATGTTGTTACTGCTGAAACTGAATCAGTAGCCATAGGAGAACTCGCAACAGCCGGTTTTCTACGACGGTAACGTTTATCCAGCATAGATAAAACACCACCAATACTCATAAAGATTGCACCTAACCAAATCCAACGAACAAACGGTTTATAATGTACTCTTATTGCCCAAGCACCATCTGGTAAAGGGTCACCTAAGGCAACATAAACATCTCGGAATAGACCGGGGTCAATACCTGCTTCGGTCATACCCATAGTTTGCACACGGTACTCTCGGCGCTCAGGTTTTAATAATGTCACAAAATCACTTTCGTTTTCGCCAGTCACCTTATAAATATTAATTTGTCCCTGCTCAGCGCTGTAATTGGGCCCTTCTACGTGTTTAATGCCTTTGAACTCAATTTCATAACCAGATACGGTAACTTTTTCATTGAGGGACATTTTCACATTGGTTTCACTTTCATACATTGAAACAATAGTGACACCAACAATAGTAATAGCTATACCTGCGTGAGCAGTTGCCATACCTAAATGGCTAATAGATAATTTTCCCGTTAATTTCAGTTGGTTTTTAACCTCTTTAACTACAACAAGGAAAACCCAAGTAGCTAATGTTATCCCCATAGCAACTAACACATTGAATTCACCACCGTAGATCACTGGAAATAATAAACCAAAGGAAATACTAAATACGGATGAATTTAAAAGGTGTTTACGCAACTCCCCTTTCTTAGCTTTTTTCCAACGAATTAATGGTCCTATCCCCATAATGATGAATAATATACTCATGATAGGGACAAACACGGCATTAAAATATGGTGGGCCTACAGAGATTTTCCCATAACCTAGAGCATCAACTAATAATGGATATAAGGTGCCTAAAAGTACGGTTACTGTGGCAACAACCAAGATCACGTTGCATAACAACAACGCAGTTTCACGTGAATAAAAAGCAAATCGTGAAAAGCTTGCTACTGTATTAGCTCTAAATGCATATAAAGTTAATGAACCGCCCATTGCTATGGCTAAGATCACCAAGATAAAAATACCTCGAGACGGATCAGCGGCAAACGAATGTACTGAAGTAATAACTCCTGAGCGCACTAAAAATGTACCGAGTAAACTTAAACCAAAGGCAAATATCGCTAGTAAAATTGTCCAATTTCTAAAGGTGCCACGCTTTTCCGTTACTGCTAAAGAATGGATTAATGCCGTACCAATAAGCCAAGGCATAAATGATGCGTTTTCAACTGGATCCCAAAACCACCAACCACCCCAGCCAAGTTCATAATATGCCCACCAACTGCCTAGTGCGATACCCATAGTTAAAAACATCCAAGCACCAACTGTCCAAGGGCGAGACCAACGAGCCCATGCAGCATCCATTTTACCGGCCATCAAAGCAGCGACAGCAAAAGCAAAAGCGACCGCAAAACCAACATAACCAAGGTACAGTAGTGGTGGATGAATAATGAGACCAACATCCTGTAATAGTGGATTTAAATCGCGACCTTCCATAGGAACATTAGGCCATAAACGCTCAAATGGATTAGAGGTTAAAAGAGTAAAAGCAATAAACCCTATAGCAATCATCCCCATAACAGCTAAAACACGAGCAATAAACTCCTCTTCAATACCATCAGAGAAACGGGCAACTGCTGCAGTCCAAGCAGTCAAAGAAAAAACCCATAATAACAATGAACCTTCGTGCCCTCCCCAAACAGCGCTTATTTTGAAATAGTAAGGCAAATGAGTATTCGAGTGGCTAGCAATATATTTGATGGAAAAGTCATCAACAACAAAACTGTAAGCGAGAATAATGAGACTGATTGTAGTAAAGAAAAACATACCGTAAGTCAGTGGTCTTGCATAAGCCATGAGTTTCTTTAACGAACTTTGCTCGGGGCTATGAACACCTATCAGTGGAATCAAACTTAAGCAAATAGCAAATGCTAACGCTATAATAAGGGCTAAGTGACCAAGCTCAGGAATAAGCTCAGGCATTTGTGTTGCTACCAGGTCAGGTATCATTGGTTTCTCCGCTCTACTTCAAAAAACATTTAACCTAAAATTGATAAACAATCAGGTTTAGGTTAAAAATTATCGCGTCATACTAACATTTTATCGGCCGGAATATTAATGTAAATTAACGGCTCAAGTTGTTTCATAATGTTACAAATTTATTGGGCTATATTAATGTTAGCTATGTTAACGTTAACTAGCTAACTCCAACTATGTTAACGCTAACGTTACTATGGTAACATAGCAACCAAAGTGATAATACGATCCAAATCAAGAATTACTCGACAAACATACACTAGAATTCACTCTTCTAGTTTAATGTTATAGACTATAACAAAACGTTGATATAAATAAGTGAAAACATTGTCTAACAACAGCACCCTCCCTCTACTTAGTGCAGTAAAGCTTACCTGTATTCGAGAAGAGCGCTTATTATTTGATGAGCTTTCGGTTGAAATTAATGCTGGTGATATAGTACAAGTTGAAGGGCCAAATGGCTCAGGAAAAACGAGTTTATTACGCATTTTATCTGGCTTGTCTCAACCCTATGATGGTCAAGTTCAATATAATGGCCAAGCTATTCATCGTTGTAGAGAAGAGTTTCATCAAAACTTACTCTATTTGGGCCATTTAGCCGGCGTAAAAGGTGAAATGAGCGCAGAGGAAAATCTTGATTTTAATTTAGCTTTACACGGTAACAAAACACAACAAAGCTTAACCTACTTAACTAAAGTAAATCTTTCAGGTTTTGAGGACAGCTTAGCTTCTCATTTAAGTGCAGGTCAACATAGACGCATTGCGTTAGCCCGCTTGTACCAAAGCAATGCTCCGATTTGGATTTTAGACGAACCTTTTACTGCGATTGATAAACAGGGTGTTGCCAGCTTAGAGAAGTTATTTTCTGCCCATGCCAAGCGTGGTGGTTGTGTTATTTTAACCACACACCAAGATTTAATAAGCATTAAGCCAGAGCAAGTCAAAAAAATCACTTTAGATTACAGCTATGATAGTGCTTTTGATTAAAATATATTTTATTTAGCGCGTTAAGAGAACATAACCTAATGACCCTAAAAACCCAGTCAATTCACGAGACTGAAAATTTAACAACCGATGTCGATAACACCGAAATAATAAGTAGTACGACTCCATCACCGCACTTATCTTATCGATATGCATTTATGTTGGTATTAAAACGTGATCTTACAATTGCTATGCGACACAAAGATGACATCATCAACCCATTATTATTTTTTGTTATCGTCATAACACTCTTTCCTTTAGGTATTGGCCCTGAAGCACAGACCTTAAGCCGAATTGCCCCTGGTATTATTTGGGTGGCCGCTTTATTGGCAACCCTATTATCGTTAGACCGACTATTTAAATCAGATCACCTTGATGGCTCACTTGAGCAAATGTTACTTAGCCCCCACCCTGTTTTTATTCTGGTATTAGCTAAAATATTTGCCCATTGGTTAATTACCGGATTACCGCTAATATTGATAGCGCCATTACTTGCGGTGTTAATCCACTTAGATGAAAACAGTTACAGTGCACTCATGTTAACCTTGTTACTTGGCACACCAGTGCTTAGCTTACTTGGTGCAATTGGCGTGGCGCTGACTGTAGGAATTAAAAAAGGTGGCGTATTACTCAGCTTACTGGTGCTACCGCTTTATATTCCCGTATTGATTTTTGCCACTAGTGCGATAGACACTGCTGCGCTTGGCTTACCTTACAGCGGCCAACTTGCTATAATCGCCGCATTGTTCTTTGGATCTTTAACGCTTGCCCCACTCGCTGTTGGCGCGGCCCTAAAAGTGAGTACCAACTAATGTGGAAATGGTTACACCCTTATGCAAACCCTGAGATATCTTATCACTTCACTAATAAGCTATTACCTTGGCTAAGTGCCCTCGCAGCAATCTTCCTAAGCATTGGTTTAGTATGGGCTTTGCTCTTTGCTCCAGCAGATTACCAACAAGGACATAGTTTTCGTATATTTTACGTTCATGTGCCTGCTGCCTCTTTATCTATGGGTATTTACTTTGCCATGGCAATTGCAGCTTTCAGTAGTTTAGTCTGGCAATTAAAGCTTGCTGATGCCTCTGCAGCAGCTATGGCTCCTGTTGGCGCAGCGTTTACGGCCATAGCACTAATTACCGGCGCGGCATGGGGTAAACCAATGTGGGGCACTTGGTGGATTTGGGATGCACGTTTAACATCTGAGCTTATTTTGTTATTTTTGTATTTAGGTGTTATCGCTTTGCATAATGCTTTTGAAGATAAAAACCTAGCAGGTAAAGCCGCTGGAATATTAACCCTGGTTGGTGTAATTAACATTCCAATTATTAAGTACTCTGTTGACTGGTGGAATACTCTACATCAAGGTTCAACGGTCAGTAAGCTTGGCAAACCATCTATGTCTTTAGAGATGTTATGGCCGTTTATTTTTTGTTTTATTGGTTTTTCTTTATTGGTTAGTGTCATTATTTGTTTGCGTTTTCGTAATGAGATATTGGCCCGTAATAGCATCCGTCCTTGGGTACGCGAATTAGTTAAAAAACATAACAGTTAGTTACATAAACAAATGGCAAAGTAGTAGGAGAGCACTCAATGCAATTTAATAGTTTTAGCGACTTCATCAATATGGGCGGTTATGGCTTTTATGTCTGGCTATCATTTGGTGCTGCAGCTTTGATACTTACACTTTTACTGATCAGCTCTAAAGCCGGTCATCAGCAAATAATCACCCAAATAGATAAACGTAAACAACGTGAAGATAAACTTCGCCAAGCTAGAGAGCTTCGCAAGCAACAGAGTGAAGACCATAATAAAGAATTAAATGAGGTTACAGAATAATGAATCCACGCCGTAAAAAACGTCTTGCTATTGTCGGCTCTATTTTAATTGGAATTAGTGCTGTCGCCGGACTTGTATTGTATGCTTTAAGCCAAAATATTGATTTATTCTTCACTCCATCAGAAATCACTCAGGGCAAAAAAGAGACTGGTTTAAAACCTAACCTAGGTCAACGTATTCGTATTGGTGGTTTAGTTGTTCCAGGCAGTGTTAAACGCGATCCTGAGAGCTTAAAAGTATCATTTAAACTCAGTGATATGACTATGCCTATTGTCTTTAAAGATAGCGACCCTATGGTTACAGTATATTACGAAGGAATATTGCCAGACTTATTTCGTGAAGGCCAAGGCATCGTTGCTAATGGCACACTTGCCGACCACCCTCCTACAGGATTAAGCATAGAAGCAAGTGAAGTACTCGCTAAACATGATGAAAACTACATGCCGGCCGAGTTAGCTGAGTCTGCTGGCCAAAAACATGAAAAAGCAACCTACAGTGAAAAACAATTAGAAGGTAAAAAAACTAACGGTTATTAACTTGAAGCTAGACACAAAAAAAGGTGACCTAATTGTCACCTTTTTTATTACTTTCTGCAGTGTTGAACTTATTAAACTAAGAACTGGTTTAGCTCCAATATTCTTTAACAAGCTTATCACCAACGCTATTGATCACATCAACTTCACCTTCACAGACAGCAACAATAGTTTTACCACGTTTAAAGTCTTGAGGAATGATCATATCCCCATAGGCATTTATATTAAAACTCTGTGTTTTTCTATACATTTCTAACTCATCATCACAACAATAGATAACAGTTACCTTTCTTTTAGCTTCAGACATAACTAAATCCTTTTAAGTCATTAAATACTAATTTTATTATTCTTTATTTCCCACTAAGTTAACGCCCACTTTTATTTCCCAAACCCATAAAAGTGGTCAGACATTAACCAGATAGATAATAATAGTATGCTTTATTCTATTCGTCAATAGGTGGTACAACCACTACTTTATGTTTTGAACGACTCCCAACCCACATTCCACAGTCAAATAAAAAAAACAAGATAACTCTATGAATTTAATATATAAAAAAACCTCAGTGCGGCAAGTATTAAACAAGGCTACATTGAGGTTCTTATTATTAGTGTTTAAAGCTCTATTTAAAAAGCATCGTAAACACTAAATGACTAATTTACTTCCAAGCTTTCATTTGGCAGCCTTTAACAGCGTAAAATAAAATAAATAAATAACAAGGTAACATAACAATATAACCATTTTGTAGATCTACGGCTTGCCCACTCGTGCCACTTACTAAGCTCCAGAATAATGGTCCAAAAGCACCACCTGAAATCCCCATAACTAATAACGCAGAGCCAACACTTGTTAACTTACCCACGCCTGATAGAGCTAGGGGAAATACCGCTGGCCATACAATAGCGTTAGCAAGTCCTAAGAAAGCAATTAAGATTAAAGTATCTGGTAATTGTGCACCACCTAGAATAAACGACAAAGAGTTAGCGATAGCAAATGAGTTATTATCACCTAAGATAACTCCTAAGCTTAATAATAAGCCTAACACCGCTGATACCATCAACGCTCTTTGCTGCGAGATAAAGCGTGGAATAAGTGTAATACCTAAGATATAACCAAGTACCATACAACCCATTGTATAAGAAGTCATTACACTGTAATTTTCAACACCCAGCGCAAGAGCAAATGCACCAATAGTATCGCCAGCAATAACTTCAACAGCGACATATAAAAATAATGCAACCACACCAAGCGCTAAATTCGGATGAGCAAGAGCTTCTTTTAAAGTACCTTTGCTTTCTTCTTCCTCTTCTTCACTTACTAATTCAGGTAAAGGTGATTTTTTAACTGCAAAACCTAGAATACCAATGAATAATGCCATACCTAAGTAAGGTAATATTAACTTGTCAGCCATAGCATCGATCTGTATTTGGCTTAACTCAGTACCTACGGTATCAGTAAACCCACTTAATATTAGGGCGGTAAAGACGATAGGAGCAACAACTCCAGCACCTTTATTCATTATACCCATAATAGAAATACGTGCAGCTGCTGACTCTTCAGGCCCTATACGCACTACATAAGGGTTAACGGCCGTTTGTAGCAATGTTTGCCCTGCCCCCATCACTAACTGAGCCAATAAAAACAATGGAAAAATTTGCGTTTTCGCCGCGGGAATAAATAATAAACCAGCAAGCATCATGGTCCCCATACCTAAGGCCATACCATTTTTATAACCTACTTTACGGATAATAGCCGCTGAAGGTAATGCGGTGAATGTCACAGCTATATAAAAAGAAAATAAAATAAGAGACGCTTGAAACGGTGTTAGTTGCAATATTTGTTGCAAATAAGGCATTAGAGAGCCATTAAGCCAGGTAGCAAAGCCTAAAATAAAAAACAGCCCAGCGACAATGACCATCGGCAGCGCATTACTTTGCTTTTTCTCTTGTGTTAAAGACATTTCCATAATTTCCTCATAAACTTGCGTTGTTGTTATAATTATTGCGTAAATTGAACAGTTAACTACACCAGTAAACTAAATCCTTTGACCTGAAATCCAAGTCTCTTTTACTGATAAATCTTCATTTAATACCACCATATCGGCTTGTTTACCCTCTTTAAGCTCACCACGAATAATTGCTTGGTTTTGGTATAAGTATTCTGCAGGGTATAAACTGCCCATACGTAATGCTTCATCTAAAGCAATACCTAAGCCTTCATGGGTATTTTTTACCGCACTTGCCATATCTAAAGAAGAACCAGCTAACTCACCTGTGGTAGAAGTGAGTTTGCCATTATCAACATATACTGTGCGATCATATAAGGCGAACTGAGTTTGTGTTGTACCGACCGGCGGCATAGCGTCAGTCACCAAAAATATCTTACCTTGTGGTTTCGCTTGAATTGCCAACTTACAACTAGCGTAATCCACATGAAAACCATCGACAATGAGGCCACAACTAGTATTGTTGTTTAGTAAAGCTGCGCCAACAACACCTGGCTCACGCCCTTGAAGTGGAGACATGGCGTTAAACAAATGGGTAAAGCCACTAGCGCCAGCATCAATAGCTTGTTGCGTTGTTTGATAATCTGCGTTGGTATGACCGAGGCAAACTTTAATACCCAACTTAACCATACGGGTGATATCTTCAGCGCTAACAGTTTCCGGTGCTAGCGTTACGATGACTTGTCCAATATCTTGGCGTGAAAGCACTTGCCACTCGACTTCTGATATAGGACGAATATAATCGGCACAGTGAGTGCCTTTCTTCTCAATAGATAAATGAGGCCCTTCAAAATGCACACCAACGACTCCAGGTACAGACTCAACAATTGCCTGAGCAATAGCATCAGCCGCCTGTTGCATCACTTCGACTTTATCAGTAATTAACGTTGGCATCATAGCCGTAGTACCAAACTTGGCATGTGCTGACATAATTGTTTTTAAGTTATCCACTGATGGCGAGTCATTAAATAATGCACCACCACCACCATTAACTTGCAAATCGATGAAGCCTGGCACAACCAGCCCTTGAGCAATGACATCCACATTAGTTGTGTCTTGATCAATATCAGTAATTTTACCGTCGATTATCGTCAGAACTTGATCATCTAAAAAAGCTTGTCCATCAAATAGTCGCTGAGCATGAAAGCGTGTTTGGGTCATTGGTTGTCCTAGATTATCAAGTTCGAGTTATTAAATTTATTATAAAGCGATTATGCCGACTGCTGCATTGACTCTTTAGCTTGTTGCTGTCTTGCAAAAAGTACAGAGCCTACTTCAGGAGGATTTAATGGCTCTTCAAGGCTTATTTTGATTTCATCTGCTAACCACGACTTTAACCTCGGTGTTAAACCACCTAACATTGATATGCGTGGTGGTTTTTTTGCCGTTAATGTTCGGGCGATACTATTAATGTATTCAGCGCCTTCATTTACAATTGCTAAAGCGACCTTATCACCAAGCTCTGCAGCATCGAACACTAGATTTGCTTGTTGCGCATAGAAGGTTGCTTTTTGACTAGCAACAGCTTCAACGAGATCAGTGTCATCCTTACAACCCAGCTTATTCAAAAGCACTGCTGACATTGAGGTTGGAGCAACCAAACCATCAAGAGATAATAAAACCTGTTTCACCCCCTGTAAGCCAAACCAAGCACCACTTCCCTTGTCGCCATGAGGAAAACCATGTGCACCAACTATAGTATGTTGTTCGTCGATACAGGAAAAACCACATGATCCCGTACCACTGATCATAACAGCGCCATCATTACCATCATGTGCACCCAAGCAAGCAATAAGTAAATCAGTCGCCAAATGCATTGACTTAAAGGGGTGGTGCCAAGCGGCCATCTTGTCAAATAACACAGGTAAGTTTACCCCTGCTAAGCCAACACCAGCAGTTAATTCACTTAATTTTATATGTGTCAAACCTGCATCTGCAAGCGCTAAACTAGCCGACTCTGAAATTGAGTTCGTGGCTTGCTCAAAGCCGTGCAATGGATTACCGGGGCCTGAAACTCCTGTACCAAGTATGTCATTATCTTTATTCATAATAATGGCTTTACATTTGCTGCCACCACCATCAATGCCTAAAAATAATTCATTGTTTTTATCACTACTTGTCAGCATACCGATCCCATGTTAACTGTTCATACAATAATTTTATATTTTTTCATCTTATCCATAAATGACAGCGTTGTCATTTGTTTTTTATAATAAAATTACAACTTCTTCACTGCGTGTAACAATATGTAACTTAACCACCTGATTATTATATATAATTATAAGACGGTTAAATTTAAAATTATTATTTTACTTGAGTGATTCTACCTGTTCTTAAGCCATTAGTGCTGCGACTTCTAATACTTACTTGCCCTGAAACAGCAGTAGGCCCTTTATAAGGGTGCCATGTCCCGCCATTAACTTGATACTCTATTAATAGTCCAGGAAAAGCGATATTAGCGTGCAATTTACCCATTTTGATAATTGCGCCAACCGTAGGCAAGCGATAGTCAACTTCGGCTAACTCAAGTTTGGCAAACTCTTTTTGTCCTAAAGTATTAGCAAATACTGTCCACTCTTTATCACGAGAAACTTTCATTTTTTCGGTAAAAGTACCGCTTTTCGAGGAGTATTTTGCCCCTTGATAATTGTAAGGCACAGCCCAATCAGCAAGGTGCCAAGCACGCTCAGCTAAAGCAAGTAAACGAGGGAAGACTTTATGTTCAACCATATCATCAGTACGAACATTTTCACTCCACAATTGCCCTTGTATACCTAAGAATTTCTGTCCCTGTGCCATTGGCGTTTTTGTATCATCAGCAACATAGGTATTATCTTGCCTATCTAGCCAAAACTCAGCATGCACAGGTAAGTTATCAGGCATAAATTGGAAAACCTTTTCCGTATTGGTATGACGTGATGCCCAATAATACCCGTGCTCTTTTGGATCGGCTTCATGTGGAAAATCAAAATATAAAACATCTGGACTTGAGATAACTACTTGCCAATCTCTATTAGCTAATTGATGAACTTTATCGTGACCTCCCCAAAATAGCGCATCCCAAGCGTTAGCCTGAACAATAGCAGGCATATTATCGACACGAGTATGCTCCATACCATCACTCCAACCTGCAGTTTCGATATCAAGTTCAGATAATATACCAGCAACACGCTCAATAAAATAAGCACCAAGCTCACTCATTTGAGTAACACCTTTATCATTATCAGCAACAAAGGCTTTACACACAGGAGACTCTAACCAAGCACCTGCGGTTTCATCTGCGCCAATATGATAGCGGGTAAGCGGCTGACCTGCATCAGCATGAATCTTCTTCACCTGAGTCATTACTTCTATCACAAAATCATAAGAGGACTCTAAACAGGCATTGATCGTATTATCACCATAAAACTGCACTGATGAATATTTAGTTTTATCTGTAAAGTCTTCTAACATAAATTGTTGGGCTTTCGCTTCATCTTCTAATGCTTGGTACTTTTTAAAACGAGCCGTCATCGCTTTAATTGAAGCGCGGGAATGACCTGGCATATCAAGCGAAGGTATCACTTGAATATGGCGAGCACTCGCTGCTTTTAAAATTTCTTGATAATCTTCAACACTGTAATAACCACTTACCGATGAGTTTTCGTCAATCCCAGCACCAAGTTGTGGCATCAAACAATTCTCTTCTGCAACATCAAAACAGCGTTTTGCACCAATATCGGTTAATTCAGGTAGGCTAGGAATCTCTAGGCGCCAACCCTCGTCATCACCAAGATGTAAATGCAGTTTATTCAATTTATACGCTGCCATTTGATCTAATAACTTTAAAATGAATGCTTTTGAATGAAAGTTACGTGCAACATCAACTAACATGCCACGAAATGCATAATGAGGTTCATCTTCAACAGCGACCATAGGTATGCGTGACTCGCCTACAGTGACTAAACTTGCCAGTGATTGTAAACCGTTAAATACACCATTGCTGTCAACACCAACAATCGTTATTTCTTTTGCTGAAACTTTTAAACTATAGCTACCAATAACTTGATTATCATTACTCACAATACTTAAACGCAGTGGTAGACCATTGGCGCTTTGCTTGACACCTAAAGTATCTAAGCGAGCTAACGCTGCATCTACATTTTTATGTTTAACGTTGCCTAGAGATACCGCAATGCCTTGGCTAAGATTGGCAAACCCCATATTCTCGTCAAAATGGACTGACTTAGGTGTAGGTATAATCGCTTGTATAACCGCTAACTTGTCTTCTACCAGTACTGAATTACGTTGATAAAGCACTTCACTTGTTAGCCACTGTGTTTTGTCAGTAGCGCTGCGTTTAAATTGTCTATCAACATTAGTAAAAGTTTCAACGTGTGGCACAACCTCTAAACCAGTGTCTTTATCTATAAAGGGTTTAGTACTTTCAATGACACGAGGCTGCAAGCCTACAGCACTGACAATATAGTTAGGCATAACATCAGACTCAGCCAATGACCAAAACATGGCGCGGAAGTTTAATGTTTTTTGTTCTCCTGCCGCAAAACCAGAAAAGGTATCCTTTAAACTGATTAGATGTAAGTCACCATTAAGGTGCTTTACACTAAAATCTTCACTTTCAAATGATTGAATGGGGGCTATTTGGCTAAAATGAATGGTCCAATCTTTTGCAGCGATAGCTTCTTTAGCGGTAAACGTTAACTCCACTTCAAAACAGGCGCCATCAGCAACTTTACTGTCACATTTATCACTGGGGATATTAGTGATAACACGATAATTAACATCTAAATTCTCAGCAATAGTATTTATGTCATTTTGCGTTACGGAATAAATAGCCTGCAGATTAATTTTTTCACCTGTATCAATGGCAGGCTTCGGAGTTTTTTCACAACCGAGTAACGTTAAGCTAGCGGCAATAGTAAGCGCCAACATTTTTTTATTCATCTTATTGATGTGCATTTCAAAGGACCTTTTCAGCTTTAAATGATAAAACTGACCTGCTTTAGATGTTAATATTAAGCTAACTATCCTTAATTTTGACAGCGCTGTCAAAATTAAATACACAAAACACTAATCAAACTACAAGATTTAAACCCTACTACTTCACCAAACACTTAATCATTACTTTAAATGACTATTAATGTAATGATTAAGAATCACCTTGAACTTACTTGTTAATCAGAGCTACATTGATAAAGAGGAATATACCCCCACCTTTGACAGCGCTGTCAAATATAAGTATATTAATTTAAAAAAATAAAGTAATACTAAAAAAGTCATGGCAATATTTATTAATTAAAAAGATTATAAGCATAAAAATGAGAAACTTAGCACTTAACCCCAAATTAACAATACAAGAAGTTAAAATTCCTAATACGAGTTTGCATGCTTATATTATTGATGATTTCCTATTAAGTGCAGATAGTGTCGTACATTTTGCAAAAAACATTGCTTACTTTAACCCTATGCATGCTGACAACTCATATTACCCAGGTGTACGTGACAATATGCCTGAGCCCTACATACGGTTACTGCAACACTTTTTTAAAAACTTTATCATTCCCAAATTACCTACTAACAAACAAGGAACAGGCATAGTTCACAAAAGCCTAATATCATTAACAAGTTGTCCCCCTTCAGAGTTGCTTAATGAGCAAAAAATGCCACATGTCGATAGTTGCAAAAGTGGTGAATATGCTTTTGTGCATTATCTTTCTGGTGCTGAGCTTGGCGGGACTAGCCTGTATCGATATCTACCTAAAGATATAATAGAATTGAATGAACAAGATGAAACCGTGCTTGATGATATGCTAAGTGATGTTTCACTTAATTCTAATGAGCACAGTGGCTACTTGACTCATTCAACCAGCTTATTTGAGCAAGTATTAAAAATTGACGCCAAGTTCAATCGCCTTGTTATTTATCAAGGTAACCTTTTGCACAGCGCAAATTTAATATCAAAGGAAAGTTACAGCGGGGACACAGCTAATGGCCGTTTCTCCGTCACCTCATTTGGTAGTGTTTCTAAATAATAACTTACTACCTATACATAATAAATAAACGTAAGTAATGATAAAACCAACATAAATATAATAATAGTTAAAAACCAAGCATCGGAGCCTTTATAACATGACAAATATTGTCCCTTTACATCACCAACAACACGCAAACCTTAAAGTTCAAGACATTAGAGACTTTACTCGCTTTAAAGAGCAGCATCTTATTCCTGTTGTGGTACAAGACTTTATTCCTTTAGCCGCCGAGTTCCCAATTGCTTTCGTAAAAAATACTGAAACAGGACAATTTACAGCCGTGGCCATGATGGGTATAAAGCCTAATATTAACCTTTATTGCCAAGCACCTAGTTGGCCTGCTGAAGTTGTCCCTAGTAGCTTCTTTAATTACCCATTCTCTCTTGCTAAGCAAAATGAAGATCAAGACGATTGCTTTGTTTGCATTGATACTGAAAGTGCTCTAGTCACTGAAGAACAAGGCCAAGCATTATTTGATGATCAAGGTGAGCAAACCGATTACTTAAAAGCAAGAACTGAACATTTACTTAACATTGCACAGAGACACGAACAAACCGCGAATATCATGCAATATTTTGCAAGTAAAAAGCTGCTAACATTGAAAACTCTTAACCTTAATTTGGGCGACAACCAAAAATTCACCCTTGACGGCTTGTACGTTATTGATGAAAAGAAGCTAAACGCACTGTCAGATAATGAGTTTAATGAATTACGCAGCAAAGGTTTATTACCCATAATCTACGCCCATTTATCCTCTATGCATCAAATAGCCAGACTTGCTAAAAAGCAAATCAATTTCGAGAACAGCTAAAGCTCTCTTGGTTAACTTAAAGCTGTATAGCAGACTATCCACTATACAGCCTTCCACTATTAAAACGCCTGCAAACCAAATTTATTAATTTTATCTAATAAAGCTCTATGCTGTGGCAGTTTATCCATTAAGCTATTAGTTACTTCTTTGAGCGCTGTAATTCTTGCTGCTGAGTCCTGTATATCTTTAGGGGTTACCTTTGTTTTAAATTTCATTCCATAAAGAACAAACAAAAAGTTCTCCAAATAAAACACTTCAAATTGACTAAAAAAATCGTCACTAATAGGAATGAAGTTTTCCCACATTGCTAACTTTTCCTGAAGCGTTTCTGGTATAGATTTTGGATCTCTATTTTCAATCCAAAAGTCAGAGTCTCCCCTGTCAGATAAGCAATAATGCAACTTGATAAAATCAACAACCCTTGACCATGCATGACCCATAGCATGGTTATACCTTTTTTCTAGTACTGGCAGCTCTTCTTTATTACTAGGAAAGCGCTGGCCGAGAAAATTCGCAGCAAAATCGGTGAGCAAAATAGAAGTAGCTTCTAATGGCTCTAAAAAACCTTGCGCTAACCCCAAGGCCACACAGTTTTTATGCCAAAACTTTTCGCGATATCCAACTTTCATCGGTAGCTTTTTATAACAATACTCAGACTTTTCTACGCCTAAATAATGATCTAGCTTAGCCTGAGCTTCTTCGTCACTCATATGCTTGTTTGAGTAAACAAAACCAACACCACGTCTATTAGGCAAAGTAATATCCCAAATCCAGCCAGCTTTATGTGCCGTAGCTATAGTGTAAGGAGGAATAGTAGAATCTTTCTCTGTGGGTACTTGCACCACTAAAGCAGTATTAACTAACAGTTTATCTGATACGTCAACAAAAGGTACTTTCAAAGCTTTATCAATAAGCAAGGATTCAAAACCAGAGCAATCAATATAAAAATCAAAAGGTAAATCACCATCATTCTTGGTAATTAATGAATCTACTGAACCATCATCGCTAAGGTTAACATCACAAATATGAGTTAACAGGTGCTTAACGCCATACTTACTTTGTGCATTACCAGAAAGTAACTTTGCAAATTTAGCTGCATTTAGATGGTATGCATATGCAAGATCACCTTGGTATTCTGGTGTGGTGATTTTCTTTGGTGATTTGCCCTGTTCACATGCTTGAAATTGCGCGGATACATTTTCAGCAAAGGAACCATTACTATTTTGCGTAAGCCAATGTTCCGTTAAACTACTACTATCTTCACGACTCGGAACGTCGAATAAATGATGAAAAAAGTTATCCTTGCCATGGGTACCTTTATCTAACCAGTTAACAAATTTTATTGATTGCTTAAACGTCACATCACATTGACGAATAAAATCTGTTTCACTGATACCAAAGCTAGCTAAAGTTTTCTTAATATCTGGTACCGTCCCTTCTCCAACCCCTATTGGCGCAATATCTGGAGACTCAATTAAAGTGATTGATATATCTGCTCTTTTGTTAAGTGCTTTACCGAGATGATTCGCTGCTAACCAACCTGCAGTACCACCGCCAACAATAGCAATATTTTTAATCGTCATAAAACCTCATCCTCGTCTAATACCAATTCCATTAAATTATTGCCCACTTGTGCTGGTTAAAATACCCCAAGAATTCGTTGCTCTCAATTCCAATAGCCAGCTATTGCTCAATCGAGCGCCTTACCTTGATTTATTTTTCCTTCGCACAACAAGATCACAAACTTAATGGAATCGGTATAAAGCAAGTTTAAATTATGGATAAAAAATAACAAAAAAACCCAGCAAATGCTGGGTTTTTTATTAATAAAACATAAATTTTATTATTTCAATCTAAGTATCTTAGAAACGAACAGCAACACCAAGTTTATAAGTTGCTTCGCCTTCGAAACTCCATGACGGGAAAGATAACTCTAAATCGCCAGAATTATTACCAGCTTCACCAGCTTTGTAAGCGCCAGTTTGTATACTATCTTCAGCTAAGATGTTAGCAACTTCAAAGGTAACATCTAAGTAGTCAGTAGCAGACCAAGAAGTACTGAAGTCTAATGTACCGTATGCTTCATGTTGACGGTTATAATACCATTTTGGTGCTTCACGTAACATGTACTCTGAACGCCAGTTATAAGCTAAACGCGCTGAGAAGTTATCATTCTCATAGAAACCAACAGCATTTACAGTGTGCTTAGATGAGTCAGAGAAAACAGCATTACCATCTGAGTAGTTTTCAGAAGGTGATTCTGCATCAGCATAAGTATAGTTTAAGGTATAACCTAAACCGTTATCAAAGGCATCTTGAAGTTGTAGTTCAACACCACTAACAGAGCCACCACTTACGTTAACTGCTGAGCTAGTAGCCCAACAATCTGGTTGTGTTTCACCACATGGGCTATCACTAGGAGTATCAACGTAATGAGGAATATCAATACCAATTTGTTGTTTCTCTAAATCGCCATGAGCAATAAACGAACTTACATCTTTAACAAAATAAGCAATACTGGCCATAGCATCATCGCTAAAGTACCACTCAAGACCAATATCAGCTTGGAAAGCTTTAAATGGATTAAGTGCTACGTTACCTGTAGTAGCAACCATAGTACCTGGTTGAGTACTATCTGCGTTTGCTAAAGATTTATTAGCAAACATATCTTGATAGTTAGGACGAGAGATTACTTGTGCAGCAGAGGTACGTAAAATAATATCTTCGCTTAAATCCATAGCTACGTTTAAGCTAGGTAATAATTCGCTGTAGCTACCAGTATCAGTAGAAATAACATCTGCGTATGCATCATTCGTTGTATAGTGAGTACCTGGAGCAGAAGCATTTGGCGTTGAAAGTGGCGCATAATAAGATGATGATGCATCAGTAGATACATAACGTAAACCTATATTACCGCGTATACCGTCAGTATCAAAATCAGCCATCACATATAAAGCAATGTTTTCTTCTTCAACAGTAACAAAAGCATCTTTTTTAAATACATTGTTAACGTTGTATGCTGCTGAGTCTGCAAGGATTAAAGCACGGTCTCCTTGTGGAATAGTAAACCCGCCTCCAGAAGTTGCTGTATCAGGGAAGTATTCAGCCGCCGTTCTTTTTACAGTGTCAGCATAAATATTAGTGCCGTCACCATTTTGACCTGTTACTGCGCCAAAACCTTTGTAACCTGAAGCTTCAACAGAATGATCAGCGTAACGGAAACCTGTTTTAATGCTACTAATTACACCTATTTCAACTGGAATTTCGAAATCTAAGTTCAAGTACGTTTCTTCATCAGAATTTGGGTTATGTCCGATAGCCCAAGACTGGATACCAAGAGTATCTGGTAAAACCCCTGAATTAATGTTTTTATTCTGAACGTCAAATGTCGCTTGATCACCCGTCATATCCCATACACCAAAGGTATCTGTAGAATTACGAGCATATTCACCAACAAGAGCCGTACGTGCACCACCATCAGATGTAGTATTACCTATACGACCAGAAAAAGTAAATGCACTAGATTCATAGGTCCAATCAAAATCAATAGTATTAGAATCCATTGACGCTTCACGAGACCAAGTTTGGAAGTAACCTGACTGAAAACCCTCAGGACCATAACCTAAATCATTATTCGTTTTAGTTCTTTCGATACAGTTACCGTTCGCTGGGTTTGTCTTAGTACACGAATCAGCACCCGGGAACATAATAAGTTGACTGTTTGCGTTATCAGCAACTAAGTCTAAAGACATTAAGCTTAAACCAAACTCTAGTGAATCAGTCGGGCGGAATTGCATATCTAAATTAAGTGCAGTGCGCTCACGATCTTGTTGAAATGTTGTTGGTGCCATACCACCACTCCAGTTTCTTGAAGTTTCAACACCATTACGTTGGTAGTTAGTTTCAGAAACAGCAGCAGAAACTAAAACACCAAAAGACTCAGAGTCATTTTTCCAGCTGTATAAACCCGAAATCTCAGGACTAACCTCTTCATTTATTGAACCGTAAGTACCTTTAACACTAGCAAAAACAGTATTAGCATCTAAATCTAAAGGACGACGAGTTTTAACGATAACAGTACCACCAATACCACCTTCAACTATATCTGCCTGTGAAGATTTGTAGACCTCTAAACCACCAACCATTTCAGATGGAAGCATTGAGTAGTTAAAGCTACGGTCAATTGGTTGTTGATCGTACCAACCAGTAGAAGCTACTGAATGGCCGTTTAATAATGTACGTGTTAGTTGTGAAGATGCACCACGAATAGAGACCTGTGAACCTTGACCAAATTGACGCGAAACGGATACACCAGGGATACGTGCTAAAGACTCACCAACATCACCATCTGGAAATTTACCAATATCTTCTGATGAGACTACATCAACAGTAGCATTAGAAAAACGCTTGCCGTTTAATGATGCTTTTAATGAACCACGAATACCAGTAACTTGAATTACTTCTACATCGTCTTTTTTAACTGCTGCTTCTTCGGCTGCCATAGCTTGTGATGATACACCTGCTAGGATCATAGCAATTGAGCTTGCTAACACGCCTTTTTTAAATGTTTTAGTTGACATCGACTTTCCCTTACACACGTTTTGTTTTTAGAATGTTATTATTTTAGCTTTGTTAGAATATTATTTTTTGAGCTTTAAATAATTTATTAGGTATTACGACAGCGCTGTCAATATTTAATGACAACGCTGTCATAAGACGTAAGAAACCATACCGTTTATTTTTACGTTTGACCAGAATAAATTAACTAAAAGTTGCATTATGATTACAAATAAAAACAAAAGCACTGAATTTAAAGGTTTTTTTATTTTTATTATTTTGTTATTAGATATGTAATTATAGAAATAACTATCAGTTTTTGTATAAATAAAAGACGTAAAACCACCATCTTTGACTTTTTATTCCATCATAAAGAATAAAAATTCACTTAAGTTAGCTTTAGAGATTGCGAAGTTATTTTACTGACATATTTGATCTTTGGATAAAAAAAAGCTAATACCTAAAAAATAGATATTAGCTTTCATTAACTTAGCGGCGCGTTAATCAAGAGTTTTGGATAACAATCCCCATTTCTCTTTCACGATTTACAACAATTTCTACCGGCCTATTTAGCTGATTGATAAAACTTCAATAAACTTGCTGTTGAACAATCATGCTGTTCAGATATATTGTCTGTAACCAATTCTTCTTGTATTTCCGCTGCAAGTCCCTTACCTAATTCAACCCCCCACTGGTCAAACGAACAAATCTGCAAAATAATGCCCTGCACAAAAATCTTATGTTCATAAGCAGCAATCAAACTACCTAGTGTTTTAGGATCAATACGTTTTAGCAAAATAGTATTGGTAGGTCTATTACCTTTATGAACCTTATGAGGAGCAACTTTGTCGATGTAATCTTGAGTTCGACCTTTTGCTTTGAGATCGGCTCTAACTTGCTCTTCATTAACACCTGCCATTAATGCCTGTGTTTGAGCAAAAAAATTGGCCATTAATGTTTCATGATGACCTTTCACCGGTGTAACACTTTCCACAGAACCAATAAAATCAGCGGGAACAACATTATTACTTTGGTGTAAGTATTGATAAAAAGCATGTTGACCATTAATGCCCAGTTCACCCCAAATAGAAGGTACTGTGGCATAATCCACTTCATCACCATCCCAACTAACTGACTTACCATTACTTTCCATCTCAGCTTGCTGTAAATAGGCCGTCAACATGTGCAAGGTTTGATCATAAGGCAAAATAGCTTGTGACTGCGAGCCGAGAAAAGTGGTATTCCAAACGCTAATCAATGCCATAATTGCCGGAAAATTATCCTTTAATGGTGCAGTACTAAAATGCTGATCCATATCATGAGCACCGCTAAGTAATTCTTTGAACTTATCGAAGCCTAGATCTAGGGCAATGGCTAAACCAATAGCTGACCATAATGAGAAACGACCGCCGACCCAATCCCACATATCAAATATATTTTCTTCTTTAATGCCAAAGCTCATAGCATTTTCTTTGTTAGCTGTTACTGCAACAAAGTGCTTAGCAACCGACTTTTCATCAAAAGAAGCACTTGTTAACCAGTTAATTGCTGTTCGCGCATTAGTCATGGTTTCTGTTGTAGTAAAAGTTTTACTTGAAACAATAAACAGTACTTTTTCTGGCTCTAGTGGTCGCAGAACTTCAACAATTTGTGCACCATCAACATTAGATACATAATGGACATTAACACTACCATCACTGTAATGTTTCAATGCTTCAGTTACCATCTGTGGACCAAGATTTGAGCCACCAACACCAATATTAACGATATCAGTTATGCGCTTACCTGAATAACCTAACCAATGACCTTGTCGTACTTTATTAACAAAAACTTCCATCTCCGCTAATTGTTTTTGCACATGTTCTGTAACATTATCACCGTCAATGATAAGTGGCTCATCACTTTGTCGACGCAAAGCCGTATGCAAAACAGCACGGTCTTCAGTTTTATTAATCTTCTCTCCAGCAAACATTTTCGTGCGCCAATCACAAACTTTGGTCTCTTCAGCCAGCGCAAGTAATGCATCAATAGTTTCATCGTCTATTAAGTTTTTAGAGTAGTCGAGCAACATGTTGGGCAATTCAATAGAGAACTTATTGAAACGTTCGCTATCTTGGGCAAACAAGGTATTCATGTGCTGAGATTTTTTATCTTGGGCAAGTTGCTGAAGCTTTTTCCAGCTAGCGAGTGTTTGGCGAGATGACATACTAGTTCCTATAAGGTGATTTAGACACAATTATCAACTTTATCACAGCCATTAAATTGAGTTTTTACTCGATTTAACCATTATGACTTGTAAAATATTCATGGTACCCTATAAAAAAATGACAGCGCTGTCAATCAGTAATACCCTACAGCTTACTGTAAAAGCTTATAGATTACTACCGATTGGCTATGTAATAATAATAGCCAATCTGGTATTACCAGAATATATATATAATAAAAAAAGCAAGGTTACCTGCATATGAAAGCAACAATTAATGACGTAGCGAAACTAGCCGGCGTATCAATAAAGACTGTATCACGTGTCATCAATAATGAAACTTCAGTTCGCCAATTGACAAGAGAAAAAGTACAGCTGGCTGTTGATGAACTAAGTTATCAACCTAATTTATCTGCGCGTAATTTAGCCGGCACTAAATCTTATTCTGTTGCTTACATATATGATAATCCCAATGCTTATTATATAATCGATATGCAAAAAGGGATTCTATCGGCCTGTAAACAACAGGGCTTTGAGTTACTCATTCATCCTTGTAACTCTAAAAGCCAAGGTATAACAGAAGAAGTTGTCAATATGGTTAAGCAAGCACGAATCGCTGGCTTAATTTTGACACCACCGTTATCTGAAATGCCAGAGTTTGTTAAATCACTGGTAGACCTTGATGTCAAAGTAGTACGTATTATGTCTGGCGATGTCGCACCAGATGATCTTAGCCCTTGTGTTATGGTCAATGATAGGGACGCAGCTCAAACTATTACTCAACACCTCATCGACTTAGGCCACACCAATATAGCTTTCATCGCTGGTGATGCAGAGCATATGTCAACGATAGAGCGTTATAAGGGCTACAGAAGAGCGCTAAAATCTAGTGATATTGCTTTTAACAAAGATCTGGTTATTGAAGGTGAATATTCATTTGATTCAGGCGTAAGTGGTGCCAAGCAATTGATGTCAGAACACAAAAATAGTAACTCCCGCCCCACTGCCATATTTTCTTGTAACGATGAAATTGCGGCTGGTGCATTATTTGCTGCGAGGTTAATGAATATTTCTATTCCTGAGCAATTGTCTATCGTAGGGTTTGAAAATAGCCCATTCTCCCGCCAAACATGGCCAAAACTCACAACGGCTGATCAACCTAATAATCAAATTGCGGAAGATGCCGCGAACTTACTTATTAGTCAAGTTCGTAAACAGAAAAACCCTATTACTATTAGTCAATATGTACCTAAGCTTATCGTCAGAGACTCTACAGCGCAGTGTTAAAACGTTTAGCTAGCCAATAACATTTGCCATAGCTAATGCATGAAAACGTTAGCTAAAGAATTTACTTCTTGGTAATAGGTATTATCTAAAAATATTTATTAGAGTTTAGTTCACAGAAGTTTCAACTAAAGAAGTTATTATACCCTTTTATTTCATTTGTGAACTTATTTCACACAAGAACAATAAATGGGCAGGCGTTCGGTTAAGTAATAATACCAATTCCATTAAGTTTGTGATCTTGTTGTGCGAAGGAAAAATATATCAAGGTAAGGCGCTCGATTGAGCAATAGCTGGCTATTGGAATTGAGAGCAACGAATTCTTGGGGTATTTTAACCAGCACAAGTGGGCAATAATTTAATGGAATAGGTATAACTAACAGTTGGAATTAAGAGCAACGCTGACAAGGGGGATTTTTACCTGACAAGTGAGTAATAATTTAATGAAATTAACCTGAACTCTGGATAATGAGTACTTGATATTTAAGTTAAAACAATGATTTCCGGTTATTAATAATAAAATTGACACGTTGTAGTTGTGATATATTCTATCAATGTTTCAATTTATTCGATTATCAAGGCAAAAGGTTGATGAATAACGGGTTATTTATCGACGTTTTAACGCCGAGAATGGAATAAAGGGGAATATTGACTAAGTGGTGCTTATCCAGAGTTCAGGTAAATTGGTATTACTGCCATCGAAAAAGTATTTGCTTAGTTTCGAATGAAAAGGAAGTAGCTTTATTTAGTATTAAAAGAATCGTCTATCTTTTTAATTTTAGCTAAGTGATTTAAATGCGCTTTTCTAGCAGCAAGAATAAATACAGTAAGTGCAACACTTATCGATATAATCAATATGGTTGGTTCTTGTGATAATGTATTGCTCAGCCATTCCATGGACTACTTTCCTTAGTATTTAAATTTAATAATTCAATTTAACCTAAATGTTAACAAAACTCCATAGCTACAATACAGTATTGCTAACATTACAGTTAACCTTAACAAATTAGCACATACGTTCAAATAATAAAATACTAATGCCAAGTTAAAAATTTGTTACATCATACTACTCTTCGAAGTAAGTACCCCATCCATCATAGTCAACACCACACTTCTTTGCCAGTTCAAACATAGTTTGGGTTTCTTTTTTTATCAAATCTATATCTAACATTTGTTCAGTAACTATATCAAATGCAAAGACTTTATCGCCATTCTCTAGCTCAGCCTCTTCAGGGTCTTCGATCTCTAAGCCAAGTTTAAATGCAGCTATGGCAGCCTTCTCTAACAAGTCAAAATCACTACTGGCAAAGTGATGTTCAATGGTGTGATAAACCTCATCATTTGTACCATCTTCAAGCAACTCACTAATTAGCATTTCAGTATGGCCGAACCATTGTTGTAACTCTTCATCAATCATTTTAATACCTATATACATTGCCTATAAATAACTCTGGTTATTTATTATGATAAGCCGCCGCTTCCGCAGATAATTGCTCAATTTTATTATACATTAATTTATGAACATCATTTACTGTACTACGTAAATTTTCACGGTCAGTATCGTTCAACGGTATAGGATCAAGAAATTCGATAATTATTTTACCATTATCCCACCGGTTTAATTTAATCGTATCGTGTTGATTACTTGCGCAAATGGGTACTATTGGCACACCTGCTTGAATTGCAGTACGAAACGCTCCTGTTTTAAGTGGTAACAAACCACGACCTCGGCTACGAGTTCCTTCAGGAAACATCCACACAGAGAGCTTATTGTTTTTTATTTTATCTGCCGTTAAATCAATGGTATTCATCGCTTTATTGGTATTATTACGGTCTATTAAAATATTACCGGTCAACCAATACATCTGCCCAAAAAAGGGAATCCACTTTAAGCTTGTCTTACCAACACTCACAGTACCCGGTTGTACTGCATTTGCGTGAGTGAAAAGGTCATAGCTATTTTGATGATTTGCCGCCCACACAACAGGACCAATCCCCTTAACTGAATCAGGTATTCTAACTTCAACATCAACACCTAACAGTTTAGGAATTTTACCAAGAAATCTTGAGGTATGATAAACATTATCACGATGAAAAGGACGTAATAAACAGTAGAAAATAGAGGCAATGCAAATGACGACTAAAGCCAAAGTCATTAAAATAACACGTATTACAGCTAACAAAGAAAGCTCCAGCATTGGTAGCTAAAAAAGATTATTGGCGAGTATACAGAAAAAACAAATAATAAGGTAAAGCTATTATTTATTTATGCGTGAAAATGGCTATGACTGCCAATGATAGTCCAATAAATCGCTATTTATTTAAAAAAAGCGATTATTAGACAATAAGTTAAAAGATTATATTAACGCATTATATTATTAAACATGTAACCTTGGCCCCAAACTGTTTCGATTTGGTTCTTTGTCATACCTGCTAGAGTCAACTTCTCACGTAATTGCGACATTCGAACATCTAGAGTGCGCTCTACACCGTTATATACACGTCTAAGTAAAGTGCTATAAAGATGATCTCGAGATAAAATTTTACCTTGATGCTCCACTAGCGCCTTTAATAAGTTGAATTCAAAAGTGGTAAGTTTAACTACTTCACCATTTACAAAACATTTTTGCGATTTAGGTTGTAAACAAACATCACCCATAGTTAGGCTCGCTAACTCAACTTGGTTTACCAAAGTATTTTGACGACGAAATAAAGCAGCAATTCTCATCATTAATATACGGCTATCATCCGGCTTAGTAAGATAATCATCAGCACCAAGCGTAAACGCATCAACATGTTCTTGTTCGCAACTTTTGCTTGAGACAACTACTAACAAACCATCAAATAATGCCCTAAGGTCACGAATAACTAGCAATTGCATGTTATTTGAAAGCCCTATATTTAATACCACCATATCAGGCTTACTTTCCACCAAATAGCTTTTCAACTCTTGGCTGATACCTTCACCAGTGCCTATTTTTGTTGTTTGATAATCAACTTGATTGCCATTAATTATAAAGGCTTTACTTAAGTATTGTTCATTTTCAATCAACAATACTTTTTGCTGTAATGACTGATTTAGATTAGTTTCAAGTGGTTGTATATTCTCAACGAGTTCTATACTTGATCCCATGACATACTCCTTAAAATTAAACGACTGCGATTTGATAACCAAAGTATAAAATCAAAGTCGACAGGAGACTGTAATAGGTTGTTAAGGAACTGTAACACCTTGCAAAAAGGTAAATATTGTAGGGTTATTAGTTAACCTGAACTCATCATCCAGGGTTCAGGCTAGTTACTTTGTGAAAAAAACAAATAATCGTGGGGTTTAATTTTTACTGACACTTGTTGCTTTAATGACAAAGCCCTATCACTATAAAAACTTAACTTGTTAAATGACAACCCGTCATCAGTTAGTGAATTGTCAACACTTTTTAGGCTGTAATGATAACCTTGCTCAGTAACACTAATGTATTCCACTTGAGCATTAGCAACATTGTTTTCATCAAAAAAATCATTGAGTAATAACTGTGATGGTTTAAGCAATAAATAAACGATACTTTCTTGTTTATCGTAATTATTTGGAATATCTAGCTCTCCGAGTAAGCTGCATATTCCCGTAGAGCTTACTTGGCAAGGCAACCAACTGCCCAACTGCAAAAAGTCAGCCACTTGATAACTATTAGGTTGCTGACAAATCACGCTTGGTGCATCAAATTGCAATAACTTACCTTGTGCCATTACGGCCATTTTGTCAGCAAAAGTAAAAACTTCATCTTTGTTATGCGTAACAAAGATGGCCGTTGTTTTGAATTGCTTTAATAAGCCTCTGATTTCCACCATCAATTCATTTCTAAGACGAGCATCAATATTAGAAAAAGGCTCATCAAGTAATAATAATTTAGGTTGGGGTGCTAATGCTCTAGCAATGGCTACACGTTGTTGTTGGCCTCCTGAAAGTTGGTGGATATAACTTTCACGATAATCATTTAATTTCAATATGGTGAGTAACAGATCAATTTGTGCCGCTTGTTCTGCTCTGCTGAGTTGCGAGATACCAAAAGCGATGTTTTCTTTTACCGTTAAGTGGGGAAATAAGGCATAATCTTGAAAAATCATCCCTACTTGCCGCTTTTCTGCTGGCAAACATTGCTTACCATCACTGAGTATACGCTCACCAATAACTATCGAGCCTTCACTAGGTTTATTAAAACCGGCAATAGTATTCAGTAAGGTTGTTTTCCCGCAGCCACTTGCACCGACAAGGCCTAGGATATCACCTTCATGTAAGCTTAAATCTAACGATGATAAAACTACTTTATCTTGTAATCTTACAGAAAGTTGCTGAATCGTTAATAACACCGTCATATTTTTTCCTTGCTCTTATTCAATAACACAATAGGCAATAGCCCAAACAATACGATAAGGATTGCCCCTAAAGCGCCTTGCTCTAACATTTCATCAGAAATCAGCTGATATATTTGACTACTTAAGGTTTCAAAATTAAAAGGGCGTAGCAGCAAAACTGCTGGCAATTCTTTCATTGCCTCAACAAAAACTAATAACCAAGCTACAAATATTGCCGGCGTTAAAATAGGTAAATGGACCTTAGCTAAACTGCCTTTAAGGTTTACCCCCAATGAAGCAGGTGCATAATCAAGTGATTGAGGGATCTGTTTAATGCCACTAATAATCGTACCATTAGCTATCGCCGAAAACCGAACCACCAACGCAAAAACAATGGCAAATAATGAACCCGATAGAATTAACCCTGGAGCGTTAAAGCCCAATAACTCTGCTAGCCCATTGATCCAATGGTCTAATGGCCCTAACGTCGATAACATAGCCATCGCAAGCACAGTACCTGGTATTGCATAACCAAAACCTGAAACTTGTTGTGGAATTTGGCGATATTTATCACTGTGTAAACGCTGGTATAAACCTAGTGATAAAGCAATAAGCACAGCAATAGTTGCGGCAAACACCGACACTTTTAATGAGTTAATCCCCGTAGACATCAACACTGATAACTGTGCAATATCACTGTATTGCACCGCCATTATTATTAATAAAGTAATAGGTAATAAAAAGCCCAAAATAACCAAGGCCCAACAAAAAAGGCTAGCAATAACTTGTTGGCTCAAAGATAACTGAATAAGTTCTCGCTGTAAGTTAGGTCTAGCGCTTTGATGACGCAACCCTGTCCTACTTTTTTGTTCCGCTAATACCACAAAGAGCACTAATAACATTAAGACACTAGCTAAGGCATTTGCCGCCCCCAAATCACCATACCCAAGCCAAGTGTCGTAAATAGCAGTCGTTAAAGTATTTACAGAGAAATATTGTACGGTAGCAAAGTCAGCTAAAGTCTCCATTAATACTAGGCTAGCGGCTACCGCAATAGCAGGCCTAGCCAAAGGCAATGCAACTTTAAAAAAGCTTTGTTTTGCTGTTAAACCGAGTAGTCTACTTGCACGAATCAAATTTTGATCTTGTTGCTCAAAAGCACCACGAGTCAACATATAAATATAAGGAAACAGCACCAACGCTAACATTAAAGCTGCGCCAGGTAAGGTACGTATATCAAAAAACCAGTAATCACCTGGCGACTGCCAATCAAACCAAGCGCGAAGGCTACGCTGAACAGGTCCAGCATAATCAAATAAATCAGTATACAGATAAGCGACTAAGTATGCAGGCATCGCAAGAGGTAGTAGCAATAACCAGCGTAACTGCTTTTTAAAAACGATATCTGTTTGTGTAATAATAGCAGCACTAAACACGCCAAAGATTAACGCTAGTAGCACCACCCAAAAGGCGAGTAATAATGTATTTTCAAGGTAACTAGGTAGTACAGTTTGCCATAAATGTTGAAACAACTGTGTTGAAGCGCTTATACCACCTACAAGCATAACCAGCACAGGTACAATAAGCACCAGTGCAATTAAATAGCTAGATAACTTCCATGTTTTGCTGTTATACAGTGCTATCACAAATCAAACTGTGCTTGATCTAATAGCTTTAAAGCGACTTTGCGGTTTTGAGCGATATCTTCTAGTGGTAACGAATCCGCTTTATAGCTGCCCCATGAAGCAACAAGGCCAGAAACTGCAACACCTTCTCGAACAGGGTATTCCATGTTCGTTTCTGCATACAATTTCTGTGCTGGTTTAGACACTAAAAACTCCATCAAAGCTTGAGCATTTTTTACGTTAGGCGCATATTTAGCCATAGCAACACCCGAAATATTAATATGAGCGCCACGATTTTTTTGGTTAGGGAAGTTAATGTATACTTCATCAGCCCAGATCTTTTGCTTTTCATCTTTTAGCATTTTGCCAAAATAGTAACTATTACCAAGAGAAACATCACACAACTTCTGGTGAATAGCTTGAACTTGTCCGCGATCACTACCTTGTGGTTTACGTGCTAAATTATTTTTAACTTTTTTAAGCCAATCTAAAGTATAAACTTCACCATGTTCACTGATCATTGACGCAACTAATGCCACTGTATAAGGATGCTTTCCTGAACGAGTACAAACACGACCTTTATACTTTTCATCAGCTAAATCTTCATAATTAACATCAATTTTACCTAACCGCTTCGCAGAGTATATATTACGAACACGTGTGGTTAAGGCAAACCAAGTGTTATCTTGTGCTTGATATTGTTTAGGAATGGCAGTACTTAAAATAGCAGAATTGACCGTTTGCACTAAACCTTTATCACGCAACTCAACCAAACGGCTAATGTCAGTCGTTAATAAAATATCAGCAGGGCTATATTGACCTTCACGCGCTAAACGCTCAGCCATACCCTTCTTAGCAAATACCACATTAACCTTAATACCTGTTTGTTCAGTAAACTGAGCAAATAAAGGCTCAACAAGGAATGGTTGGCGGTACGAATAAACATTAACTTCTTCGCTGGCGTTAGCTACAAAACTGGTGATAAAACTAGTGGTAAAAAATAATGTAACAAACGAGATAATAAACAATTTTTTCAACATAAAAATAGTCTCGATAAAATAGTGTGGGCGAATTGTACAAGGACAATAAAGACTGTCAAGGTATTTGAGAATAACTCTCATTAAGACTTGTAACAGATCATGACTTATTAATTTAAGCCAACAGCTCCACTTATCAATAACCAACAAGCAAAAAATAATTTTAACTTAGTGGCAGATAAATGTGTAACTAAGGTTTTCGCAAAAATACCGCCTAACACAGCTCCAGGTCCTGCAAAAATAACTACCTGCCAATATACCTCGCTATTTAGCTGAGCGATGGCTGACCAAACAGTAATGGCTGAAACGATAACCGCTGCTGCTACCGCCATGCTAATATCAAAATGGCGTAACAGTAGATAAATGACCAACAACTCACCAACACCAACACTTAACCAAGCAGTAACTGCACCACCAAAGAAACCAATAAAGACCACCATGACATAATCAGCGTAAGATAACTGACTGCGCTCACGATGTGGCTGCAACAAATAAATTGTCAAAATGATACACAAACCTAACAATAACGAAAACCAGCTAAAACTGATATGCAGTCCAGCTGGAGAGTGTATTTTATATAAAAAAACTGTATTAATACCAATTATCGAAGCTATGCTGGTCACACAGATAATGCGTTTAAAACCTTGCCATAAACGTAAATCAGTTTTTTCTGTTTGATAGTGATGCCACCAAGTAACAGCACCTGCGGTCATGCCAAAACATTGAATAGCGAAACTTGTCGCCACAGATTGCTGTTCAGTAAAGTTCAACTGAGCAAACATGGGAATAAACACTACGCCGCCGCCTGCTCCCGTTGAGTTAGCAAAAACAGCACCTAAAGCCCCCAGAAAGGTAAATAAAACATAGTCAATCAGCTCAAGTAGAGTATGGCTAGAGCTTAAGATCAAACTGGCCCATAAAACTAAAAACAGTAAAACAAACTTAGGATTTTGTAACCGTATAAATGCTTGTTTAGCCATAGTCATATTTAAATTTTTTACCTAAGCTGTTGTTGAATTTTGTTGACTGATAAAGGTGCTCGCATCATCTGACAAACAGCTTTTCGAGATATAACTCTTACTAGCAATATCTTTACCCATAGCCGTTTTACCTAAGCTAAAGTTAATGACAAAGCCTAAATCTGTTTCAGTTACCTGGGTAACATCGGCCCACAAAATGCGGTTATTAATATGAAATGACTCGGTCAATATACCTTGATTATCAATAGTCAATTTAACCTCACTGCCCGACGCTTTACTTAACATCTGCCTAATCACCCACCAAGGTTTATGATAATAAACACTTACAGTTTCTAAGATACCGCAAGCTATAACAAACCATGCGGCATAAGGGTTAACTGGTGTGAATAACAAAATAATCAAGCCAAAAACAGTTAATACATTTGCTTTGAAGTATGTTTTTCTATTATGTTCTAAAGTACTAGATTGAGTATAACATTCACTATAATGGGCTTTGTCCAAAGTAAAACTAGCTGAAAAAGAGCTTGTTGGAGTAGTTGATGATTGAGTCATTAAAAGTTCAGGCTCTGGGGTATATAAGTAAAGAAAGTTAACGCTAGTTTATCAGAAGATTTACTAAAACGAGTAACTAATTATTGCTGTATTTACAAACAAAATATTTGAGTAATATCATCAAGCTAAAACTTTCAAAATATACAGCTATTAACTATACCTTATCATAGTAAGGCACATATTAAGGTGGTCAATAAAGCCACATACTTGCTTAAAGTCTTGAGTAGTAATTTTTTGCTTTGCCGTAAAAAATTGTAAACACATTACACCTATTACTTTACTGCCGATTTTCACTGGCACAAAAGCGACGGCACCATCATCTATTAAATCGCTCAGTTCTTGAGTAACTAAATCTCGCCAGTGAATTTCTTTATGATCATTAATCAGTGCTGCTGTATCCGAACTAATTACTCTAGCAATAACATTATCACTATTTTTTATATCTATATTAATGATACCCACATCATCTTGACCCTTTTTGTTAACCACCAAACGAGACTTAACTCTACCCCTATCATCTACAAGCATTAGAAATGAGCTACGCTCAAAAGCAAAGGTAGTAGCAATACTTTGTAGTGAAAATTGTAGGTATTCATTAAAATCTTTACTACTTTGCATTAACTTAGTTAACTTCATAAAGCCATTTAATAAAGATTTATCTTTACTCACAGTCTCTGTATTATCGGAAAAATCAGCCATGTATTCGAAGTCTTGGCTAGTAGGTAAACGGTTAATTTTGGGTACCAATATTTCAGCTCCGTAAGATAATAATAACGTAGCTGCTTGTTCTTGAGCATGATCGATTCGTACCGTTAATTGCCTGACCGAAATATTCATAATTTTAGCAATGTCAGTTAGTAAAAGACGGTAATCTTCTTCATTTCCTTCTGGATTTGCGATAATAGCACTAAGTTTATCGGCAAAATAAATGACTCTTACCTCATCTGTTCGTGTTTGTGGCTCGTCTAGTGCTTTAATTAACAGATCACTTAAATTCCATGTTCCAGCAAGCCCCTTACTCAATTCAGTAAAACTGGTGCCCATTTCTTGCTGACAATAGCGGTTAAACTCTTGAGTCGATTGTGCTTCATAGTTAGCTAGCTTTTTAGCGGTACCACCACCAGCACTCCAAAAAGCGGTTTCTCCAATACGATATAACATAGCAGCAAGGTACACCTCCTCTTGCACTTCTTCGCTATAATTTGGCACCATCATTTTTGCTAACATACCGGCATAAAACGAATTAGCCATCAATTGGGTTAATTGCTCATAAACATTAAGGTCAAGGTTCTTCGTGGCCAATAAACTCGATACAAGTTTCGCTGTTAAACAGATATTTTTAACGGTTTGAATACCCAACACGACAGTAGCACGAGAGACAGTGGTAACTTTATTAACGCCAATACGCTGAATATTATTGGAAACTTTAAGTAAACATGAAGACAAGCCCTGATCATGTAAAATAGCTTCACTGAGTTTAGGCAGGGATGATTTATCATCATTTGCAAATTTATCCAGCATTTTGGCAGTAGAAGTAATGGCAGGTAACTCGCTATTAGCGATAACTTCAATCCATTGCTCTGTGGTTTGTAAACCTTTATTGTTCATCGCAATTTCTCGATATTACTCACTAAAAAACATTAATCTAACTATGCACTCAATAAATAACTATGTCTAAATTTTTAAGAAAAGAAAATAACCTTAACGAAGCAAAGCAAATTGACAGCGTTGTCATTTTTTAATATTGTGACATAATATCAACTATGTTTACAATTTTATCGCTGACACAGAAGAAGCGTACTTTTGTCTTTTATATAATTTTTCTAAGGAAAAAACATGCAAGTTATTATTTTTGATAATGCCCAACAAGTTGCAGAAAGTGCAGCAGAGTGGGTTGCAGAGCTAATCAATAAAAAATCAAATCCTGTTTTGGGGTTAGCCACAGGCAGTACTCCAATTAGCCTTTATCAAGAATTGGTTAATAAACATAAAGCGGGAAAGTTAAGTTTTAGCAATACGACAAGCTTCAATTTAGATGAATATTTAGGTATTGATGAAAAAAATGAACAAAGCTACCGCCATTTTATGAATGTGAACTTGTTCAACCATGTTGATATAGATAAGTCTAAAACCTTTTTACCTACCTGTAATCAAGGTGAAAACCCAAGAGAGCAAGGTTTAGCTTACGAAGATAAAATAGGCCAAGCTGGCGGCATAGATTTACAAATACTTGGTATTGGCGCAAATGGTCATATTGGTTTTAACGAGCCAACATCAAGCTTAGCGTCACGTACTCGTATAAAAACATTAACACAACAAACGCTAGATGATAACAGTCGTTTATTTGCTGCTGACGAATTCCAGCCAACATTAGCCATGACTATGGGTATCGCTACAATTCTAGATGCTAGATATGTATTACTTATGGCAACGGGTAAAAACAAAGCAAAAGCAGTAAAAGATATGGTAACAGGTGCATTATCAGCAGTTTGCCCTGCATCATCTTTACAGCTTCATGAAAACGCTATTATCTTACTTGATAAAGAAGCGGCTAGTGAGCTAGAAGATCAAGAGTATTACCTGTGGGCAGACAAACAAAACTTAAAGATAAACCAAAAGTTTGGCTTGTACCATAACTATTAGAGGTTGAGCAACGAAAGAGAACTAATACTTCGCCATTGTTAATCTGTTTCAACAAAAAGGCTCAATTATATTAATTAAATATAATTGAGCCTTTTTAATATCTGGAAACAAACGAAATATGTACGTTATTTTGCCGCTTGTAGCAGCTCTGGCAAAAAGTTCTCACTTTCTTGAGCTAACTGGCATTGCTGCATTAAGATATCTTGCAAAATCTCTTTGGTGGTTAATGGGTTGGCTAAAACGACTCTAAAAACTATCACTTTTTCACCACCATATTTACTCACTTCAATGCGAGTACGAGACACAAAAGAGCGGCCATCTTCACGTTGACGTTTTTGAATAAACTTAGTGAGCTTACCAAGTAATAAATTTACTGACTTATTAGCCTCGTCATCATTACGGGCTAATAACGCTTGTACCGACTTAGGTGCATAACGATAAGTTAATAAACACAACTCTGGACGAGTAATCAGCTCAAAATCATCATGTTGGTTAATCAACTCAGCAAAGTACTCAGCTTTTTCTATCGCTTGATTAATTAACATTTCATAACCAGGTCGACTAATGATATGCAAGCTTGCATAGACTAACATTGCCATTCCAGGACGAGATCCCTCTAACGTATGACTACCTAGATCCTTTGAACCTTTACGTAATATATATTCTGCATGATGTTCAATAGCGCTCACAGAAGCAGGATCTTTAAAAATAACTAAACCTGCGCCCATAGGGACATACATTTGCTTATGGGCATCAATAGTCACTGAGTCAGCTTGTTCAATACCTTTTAACAAAGGGCGGTATTTATTCGACAATAATGTTGCTCCGCCCCAAGCGGCATCAACATGAAAATGGCATTGATGTAACTGAGCAATTTCAGCCATTTTATCAAGGGGATCAATATTGCCAGTTTCAGTCGTTCCAGCAACCCCCACAATAGATAATACTTTTATATTTTCTTTTGCTAGTTGCTGGCATTTTTCCGCCAACTTTTGACAATCAATTTTATTATGTTCATCGGTTGGTATGGCAATAACATTTTCTTGACCAATACCTAAAATATCTGCAGATTTTTTTAACGAATAATGACCACGCTCAGACACTAAAATAGCTAAGTCTTGGTAACCGTAGTGCTTCATTGCACGATGTAGCCCTTCACGAGCAACCCCGCGAAATTCACCATCAGCTTTTAATAACTTATTACGAGCTACCCATAGTGCCGTAATGTTAGCAACAGTACCACCAGAGCAAAAAGCGCCTAAAGAGTGTTGAGCGCTATGCATCCAACTTTGGTAAAATTCATCATCATGCTGGTACACCAAGTTATGCATCATACCTAAGACTTGACGCTCTAATGGCGTAAAGGCTTTTGATGTTTCAACTTTAACCAAGTTTTGATTTAAACCTACCATCAACTTCGACAATGGTAAAATAAATGACGGTAACGCCGAGGTCATATGACCAATAAAGCTAGGGCTTGAGGTATGAACCGATTGCGCGACTAATTTATCGAGCAAATGATGCATATGATCAGAAACAAATTCAGGCTGCTCAGGAATATGAGCATTGATAAAATCTTGCTCAATATCTGTTAAAGCATTTTTACTAGCAACAATATGATTGTTTAGAAAACCAACCAAGTTTTGCGACATTTCTTGCTCAAGGCGACCCAAGGTAGAATCAGGCGCTTCAGCGACAGTAAAAATTCGATGTAAGGACTCTTGCGTTGCCTCGGCAATGCGCTTAGTTGCTCTCATAGTTGTTCACTTTGCATTTACTATATTTACTTTCTTGGCCAACTTCTGTTGGACACACAAGTTTTATATTTATTGGCTTGTTCTAGCCCACACGAAAAACGCACTTTAATAAAAAACGCAGCAAAAGTCTCGTATTATCGTCAACAATCCTATCTATATTCACTATTTTTCTAACACTAACTGCCAACAAATTTGTCCACTAGCTTGGTATTTAGCTTCAAAAGGTGTCATCGCTAGTGAAGCATCAACTATGGGTAGTGCGCTAATTTCACCATGTAAAACCACTAATTTTGCCGCTTGCTGGAATTCCTCTAAATATATACGCCAATTACTACGCAAAATTAACTGCTTACCAATACTTGTCATTTGTGGAAAAACAGCACTACCATGCCAGCGGCGCTGTAAGTGTTTAGACTTTGGCCAAGGGTTAGGATATAAAATATAATGTTTTGACACAGGCCAGTTAGCTGCTTTAACCAAACGATAAAAATCATTCAAATCAGCACGTACTAAATGAAAGTTCTCAGCGCTAAATCCCGCATCGGCATCAAATCCTTCAACGTTACGATTAATTCTATGATCTGACTTATCAACACCAATCACTAACGCTTGTGAGTTTTGCTGAGCTAGTAAACGGGTACTTTGCCCAACACCACAACAAGCATCTAAAATTATTTCGCCTTCAGGGTTAGCCTTTAAAAAGGCATTAACGAAGGCATCCATTTGTGCGAACGCTTGCTCAGTGTGTTTTTGATAAGGCTTTTGAAAAGCGTGAGTAAGGTGCTTTTTCACTACTTCGTTAAGCTTTTCATGAATGCCTTCTTGATTACTAATAATCGCCTTAGAATCACCTAATATTGATTGGCTATCTACTAAGTTAGCTTTACCTGTCACCGTTTTAGTCATCTGTTCAGTCATGTTAGCTTCTTAGTCCTATGCCTTTAGAGATTAGTGTCATAGCGATAGTGAACAAAGTCACAATAAAAAAAGTAATTACAGCAAAAGCGGTCACTAAACTAACATCTGATATACCTAAAAAACCATATCTAAAAGCGTTAACCATATAAACAATTGGATTTGCTTGTGAAACACCCTGCCAAAATTCTGGTAACAAACTAATAGAATAGAACACACCACCAAGATAAGTTAACGGCGTTAAAATAAAAGTTGGGATAATAGATATGTCATCAAAGCTACCAGCAAAAATAGCATTAATTAAACCACCTAATGCAAAAGTTGCAGAAGTAAGTGTTACCGTGGCGATAATTATCCAAATATTATGCAGTTGAATATCAACAAATAATAATGATACTAAAGTCACAATTAAACCAACCAAAATGCCACGACACATACCGCCACCAACATAACCGGCAACAATTACCCAGTTAGGCACAGGTGCTACTAACATTTCTTCAACATTTCGCTGCCATTTGGCACTAAAAAATGATGAAGCAACATTAGAGTATGAGTTAGTTATAACACTCATCATAATAAGACCTGGGACAATAAATGACATATAGTCAAAGCCGCCCATTTCACCTATACGCGAACCAATTAAAGAGCCAAAAATAACAAAGTATAAACTAATAGTAATTGCAGGTGGCACAAGGGTTTGCACCCAAATACGCATAAAACGCTGAATTTCTTTGGTTAATATACTTTTTAAAGCAATAGAGTTATTCATATTATTTTGCTCCCTCTGCAACGGCTTGCTGTCCAACATCAGCAGAGCCGGTAGATTTTTCGTTAATCACGCTTGATTTTTTATTGATCAAACTAACAAATAGAGCTTCTAAACGGTTACTTTTATTGCGCATACTTTGCACCTCAATATTAGCAGCGTTTAATTGTTCAAATACCTGGTTTAGGTTTTGTGACTTGTTTAAGTCAACCTCTAGGGTGTGATCATCAATAACCCGATAATCAATGGCTTGTGATTGCGTAGCAAACTGTTCCAACTCACTTAAAGCTAACCCCAACTTGATATCAAATACAAAGGTTTCAACATCTAACTGCGCGAGTAATTTTTTCATACTAGTATCTTCAACAATTTCACCACCATCAATTATGGCAATATTACGACACAGCATTTCCGCTTCTTCTAAATAATGCGTAGTAAGAATAATAGTTATTCCCTGCTTATTTAGTTCACGTAAAAAATCCCACATAGAACGGCGTAGTTCAATATCAACACCTGCGGTTGGTTCATCTAAAATCAGCATCTTGGGTTCATGCATTAATGCACGAGCAATCATTAACCTGCGTTTCATACCACCGGAAAGAGCCCGAGCTGGCTCATCACGCTTGTCCCATAACTCAAGTTGTTTTAGGTATTTCTCTGCTCGTTTTATTGCCTCAGACTTAGATACACCGTAATAACCTGCTTGGTTGACTAAAATGTGCATCAAGGGTTCAAACTGACTAAAGTTAAACTCTTGTGGCACTAAGCCGATGAAGCTTTTTGCTTTTTCTAAATCGGTATCAATGTCATAACCAAATACTTTTACTTGGCCAGCCGTTTTATTGACTAATGAAGTGATCACACCAATAGAAGTAGATTTACCGGCACCGTTGGGGCCAAGTAAGGCAAAAAAATCGCCCTGAGATACGGTTAAATCAATACCTTTTAAAGCTTGGAAACCGCCTTTGTAGGTTTTTGCTAATGCGCTAATTTCTAGTGCGTAGGTCATACTAGCTGCCAGTAAAATATGGATGGATTATAAATATGGAGCCTAACAATTAATTTTCAATAGCAACTTAGCTAATTACTGTTACTTCATCAGTAAAGTAGAGCCATTCATCGCCTTTAGCTTGTACGACAATTGTATACAATTTATAGTGCTTGCTAGAAATTACCTCGTGTATTGCCAAGTTTAAGGAACACTATGCTACAAAAATATCTAACTTCGTCATTAGTTAAGCTTTCTGCCAAACTATTGTTTACCACAGGCCTTGCCTTGTCACTTTCTGCTTGTCAAAGCACAGATAGCGACGATAATAAACCTACAGCTAAACAGACAGGCTCTGCGCTTAGTTTAGAAGCTATTTATCAAGATAACGCGTTTAAGTCTGAACAAATTGGCCAAATTCGTTGGCTCAAAGACGGCAGTAGCTATCTTGCTATAGAAGACTCTACTGATAGCAAAACCGAAGCTAGCGAAAATAAAGACGCTAAAAGCACGAGTAAAGAGATAGTTCAATACGACTCTAAAACCTTAACTCGAACAGTATTAGTTACCAGTAAGCAGCTAACCCCTGCAGACACTGAAGAAGCACTTGAAATTGATAACTACACTTTTTCAGATGACCGCAGCAAACTATTAATCTATACCAATAGTAAAAAAGTATGGCGTTCAAAAAGTCGAGGTGATTATTGGTTATTTGATTTTTCCAATAACAAACTTAGTCGAATAGGCGGCAAGGACATTGCTGATAGTCAACTCATGTTTGCTAAGTTTTCACCTGATGATAAACAAGTCGCTTATGTGCTAAACAATAACATCTACGTGCAGCAGTTGAACAACATGAACATAACACAATTAACCAATAGTGCAGGCAATGGTATTATTAATGGCCTGTTTGATTGGGTTTATGAAGAAGAATTTATGATCCGTGATGGTTTTCGTTGGAGCCCAGACAGTACAAAAATCGCATACTGGCAATTAGACACTAGTGGTAGTAAAGACTTCATCATGATCAACAATACTGATGAGTTATACCCTACCCTGACGACATTCCCTTACCCCAAAGTTGGCGAAGAAAATGCTTTAGCTAAGGTCGGCATAGTTGATTTAACCAGTAAAAAAACTACTTGGACTAAATTACCGGGCAATTCTCGTAATATGTACATTCCACGTATGAATTGGTCCGGCAACAGTAGCGAAATTTTAGTTCAGCATGTTAACCGTAAACAAGACACTAATCACTTATATCTAACCGATGTTAATAACGGCAAAGTAAAGTTAGTTATGACTGAAAAAGAAGAAAGCTTTATTGACTTTGTTGATGATGCAAGATGGTTAGACAGGGGAAATAGCTTTATTTGGACTAGTGAGCGAAGCGGTTGGCGCCACCTTTACCGGATTTCTCGTGATGGTAAAACAGTCACTAATTTAACTGACGGTGATTTTGATATCACTGAAATTAAGGCTGTTGATGAACAATCTGGATGGTTATACTTTATTGCTTCACCAACAAATGTAGCTCAGCGCTACTTATACCGCAGTAAATTAGACGGCAGCCTATCTAACCAACGAGTTACACCAGCTGAATATGCGGGGTTCAACCAATATCAAATGGCAGAAAATGGTAGCTGGGCAATTCATAGTCACTCAAGTTTCGCTAAACCTACCAGAAAATTCCTAGTGAACATTCCAGCTAACCAAACAGGCGCTGCAGATAAAATTATTCACCAGAAAAAGCACACCTTAATGACCAACAGCAAGTTAAACGCTAAGCTAGCAACACTTGAACTAGCACAAACAGAGTTTTTCCAAGTAAAAGCACAAGACGGCCTAGTACTCGATGGTTATATCACTCGTCCAGCAGGCTTTGATGCTAGCAAGAAGTATCCAATCATCTTTTATGTATACGGCGAAGCATGGGGACAAACAGTACAAGATAAATGGCGTGGCAATGCCTTTATGTGGGACCAAATGTTAACGCAACAAGGTTATATAGTAGCTTCCGTTGATAATCGTGGTACACGTGCACCTAAAGGCCAAGCTTGGCGTAAGTCTATTTATGGCGGCGTAGGTATATTGTCTTCTCGTGATCAAAGTGATGCATTAAAAGCCATGACAGAACGTTGGTCTTATATTGATTCTAATCGCGTTGGCATTTGGGGACATTCTGGTGGCGGTTCAATGACTTTAAATATGTTGTTTAGATACCCAGAACAATATCATGTAGGCATTTCATCTGCACCTGTAGCTGATCAACTACTTTACGATACAATCTACCAAGAGCGTTACTCAGGCTTACTAGAAGATCATGCAGAAGGTTATAAGCAAGGCTCACCAATTACCCATGCTGCAAACTTACAAGGTAAGTTATTACTCGTCCACGGAACTGGTGATGACAACGTACATTACCAAGGCAGTGAACGTTTAATCAATGAATTGGTTGAACACAACAAGCAGTTTGAGTTTATGTCCTACCCCAACCGTAGCCATAGTTTACGTGAAGGCGAAGGTACGACCTTGCACTATAAAACTATGAAGACTGAGTTCTTTAAAGAAAACTTGATGAATAAGTCACTTTACTAATAAGCGCTAAGAAGTAGTTATTAAAAGGGCAACTAGTTTGAAGCTAGTTGTCCTACTATTAAAGATTAATCTTTAAACCAAGTTATTTAGAGGCGATTTAATAAAAATTTCACTTATGCGACTTCAATTTCATCTGCAAACTTAACCCCTTTTTTTGTACCATCTTTAATATTAAAAGATACTTTCAGGCCTTTATTCAATTTATCTAGAGTGGATTTACTTAATAAATTATTGATATTAAAGAAGTAATCACCTCCATACTCATCTGGATTTTTAATACATCCATATTCTTTATTAGCTAACCAAAATTTAACCTCAGAAGTAATTCTTTCACTCTTATTATCACTTATTACGTTGAAAAGTTTGGACAACTCCACGAAGTTTATTTTTGCGAGGTATCTCCTCTCTTTTAACTCAATGATATCTTTATCGATACTAATTCTCAGCGGGGATGACGAGGTTCTTGATAAGTAGATTGCAGAGCCGTCAGACTCTTTTCTTTTTAATGCTTTACCGTTCCCTAACTTCATCGAAAAAAAGTCTTGGTATAGTCTAGGTGCAATCCCTGAAAACGCAGTAAATACAACTTTGTCGTTTATTTTTTGCGAATATTTAGACTGATCTTCTATCGAATCCGAATGCGAATCTATTGCTTTGCTTTTTGAATAAGGTTCAATATAAAAAACCTTAACAATACCGGATGCTACAATATGTTTAGCACAATTATGACACGGGTATGTTGTACAAAACATGATGGAGTTTTTTACCGCTATTCCATTTTTTGCGGCACTCATTATTGCCGACATTTCAGCGTGCACAGCTCTACCATACTCTGTTATATCTGAAAGCTTGGAGTTTTCTATGGCTTTTATCAGCTCCGCATCACAATTAATTTCAACTTTTTCTTTTATTGAATCAACAATGCTTTGAATAATATTTGATTTCTCTTCCGCATTTTTATCAATACCTAAAATATAATCTCTTTTATCATTAAAGTTACCGTGTTCAAACCCCTCCTTAATAAAGGCTTGGTAAGGCTCATCAGGCCAATAACCTCCACCTTCAAATTTAGGCACATCGTTTGCTCCCATAGCAATAATATCATTGTCACTATTTATAATCGCTGAACCTACTTGCCTAGATAAATCAGCAGATTTTAATGAAGACATATAAGCTAGAAACATATTATGTTCCTCAGGAGTAGGTGTTATATTTTCTGCACCAAATATGATATCAATAAACCTTTCTATTGAGGGCAAAAGCGTTTCAGGATTTTTTGGATCAAGGTAAATGAACAAATCAGATACTAAGAATGCTTTATGTGTTTTGTTATCATACTCGCTTTGAGTATCCTGATTCTTTTCATCATCAGAATCAACAAGCGTTTGTGCTAACTCTTCACCATTAGGTTCACTTTGTAGCTCTCTAGTTTTAAACGAAAGTCTATCCTCATAACTCGATGTGACACCAACAAGAAAAAAACTTTGCCCATAAATTTCTCGTAACAACTCAACCTCTTCAGGCCTTTTTAAGCTATCAATAATATAAACTTTTTTATTTTTTTTATTCCCTTTTAAGAAATTAACGAGTAAAGAAGCATATACAGAAGATGAAGATAAATTATCAGTTAACTTTCCTGCACTTTTTTTTCTAAGTTTGCCCATTTCTATATTTTTATAGTCTAGGTCTTGTCGAGTATATGATGTTAATTCTTTCTCACCATCAACGGCTTTATCCAAATTAGCTAATTGTATGACTTTATGCTGATACCCATAATGCTTTACCGCAATTTCAATGGACTCATTTACTAAATCTAGATCAACACCTATTGGAGCAACTAGACCAATAATGACCGTATTACTTTCTTCACTCATAATTCGCCTCATACCTATTTTTGTTTATGATCAATTTCTTAGATTTAACTTTGAGATTTAGGGTTATTAACTCACTTGAATAATTCCTACTTTTTTATGCAACGCTCTTTGACTTAGTGATAATAACTACCCCTTACAACCATGCTTTTCACACGTTATCTTTTGCTGTGAGTCGCCCCAATGATCATTATTCTTTTTGGTATCGACACCACAACCGGTAGTGCCGTCCTTCTTTTCATGATGTACCACGCCAGTAGGAATATGTTTAACAGCCATATACCTCTCCTTTTCAATTTAAACAATTAACTTACTATTCAGTGCCTGACACTTTATTTTTATTACTTATGCTACTTGTTATCAACAAAAACTGAGATTCCTACTTAGCCTAAACTCTATACAATGAGACCCCGGTATTATACCCAAGCTACTTCAAGATGCTCGTTTCAGGACGCCTGAACGATTCATGATCAAGGCGTGTATTTTATTAAGGGTTATTCCCTTAATGAACTACGCAACGATGAACGTGATTTTCTCAGGCGTCCCCGAAGGGCTGGTTTAGAAGCGCTTTATCCATCGTTATTGATTTCGACAAGGGAATAACCATTCTCTTCAATTAATGCCTTGCCTAAAGGCGTTTCTAATTCCAGCTGAATCCTGCATCTTGAGGTTGCTTGGGTATATAAGTAACTTGAACTCTAGATAAGTAGCACTTAGTCAATATTCCCCTTTATTCAATGCTCAGTATTAAAACGTCGATAAATAACCCGTGATCCATAAACGTTTTGCCTTGATAATCGAATAAATTAAAACATTGATAGAGTATATCGCTACTTAAAATAGTAAACTTCATTCTTAACAACCATAAACCGTTGTTTTTACTTAAGTATCAAGCACTCGTTATGCTGGATTCAGGTTAAGTAAACAAAACTCATGCATCACTAACTTTTCTAATCTCAAGTCACAACAAGCTTGGTTTTGACTGACCAATATTGACTACAGCATCATAAGTGGTGATCCCTGAGTATCTAGCCGCAGCAGATACATCTTGTTTAACTTCAGCAATAATTCTTTCCTCTAATGCTGCAGACTTATAACTACTGAACCAAGTAGTTGTTATCTTGGCGAGTTGTATCCAGCCACTATCCTTTAGGTGGACATAGAACTTTTTTCGCTCTGCAGTAGTCGATTTCTCATCTAAGTGTAGTGATAACATTGCATGCATAATTATTGCTCCTGGGCCTTCCATGCCCCTTGTTACAGGAACAGAACGGTTAATGGTATCTGTGCTAATTCAAGCCTTTAATTAATAGCCAAATTGTTGCTCATCGAATCTTTCTGGCATAATTTTTATTAACAATACGATCAATAAAACTATTCAACCCTTGGCCATTACTTGCTAAGCGCTGCATTTCATTAATATTCACTGCACCAGTACTCTGCGTTGTATATAGGTAAATCGAATCATCCGCAAAACGAACCGTTATTTCACCATGAGCGATTTCATATGAAGTGACCGCTGAGTTGCCACTTAAATCTTTATAGACTTTCATGTTATTTCAATTTATTAACTAAAACTGACTTACCCACAGCAATTTTTCTGTCACTATCAGAGTCATCATCATCATCAGGATAATCACCACAAAGTGGGTATGGGCTACATTTAAAGTATTGAATTTTTTCTAGGGCTATTTCTTGAATTTTTTCTGCTTCTAACTTTTCAATAACCACGTTATTGTTTTGAATTAATTCAGCAGAAAAAGCGCCGTTTGAAATAAAGAAAGTAACTAAAGTGATTTTTTTCAGCATTATAAATACAACCTAATAATATAATTTAACAGTAGGTCTTTAATATTGAATTTAAAGAGAAAAATAACTTTATGAAATTATGATTTAATGTTTATGTTTTTCTTATTTGATGAAGTTTTTAGTGATTTAGGCGTGTTTTCCTTGCGCTTACGATTTCACGAATACACAATATCAATGAACTTTATTTATTGACTGGCTAAAGGTTGTGCAGTGCCAAATACTGATTTGATTTCACTTGGAAAAAACATCATTTTTTCTGCTAAAAAAAACACTTTAACTTCAAAGAGTGATAGCAGTCAAGTTGTGCCTTTAGAAAATCTTGAGGCCAAAGTTTTGCTAAAACTCTACCAAGCTCAAGGCGAAACTTTATCAAAATCCGATTTATTTAAGTGTTGGCCTGTTGAGATAACTACTTCAGATAACTCCTTAACACGTATCATTTCAAACTTACGGAAAAAATCTAAAAGCATAGATCCTTCAATAGCCCCTTTTATTGTTAATATTTCTAAGAAAGGTTACCACTTGAAGAAGGTTGACTTAACATCAGAGGACAACATTGTTAAAGATGAGCATGATCCGCAAGAAATAGCACCACAAAAAATATTGCTAACGCCTGATAAGTCAGCAGAATTAATTAACGATAAAACGTTATCAATGAAAGTTGGCCTTTCAATACTATTCATTACCATGACAATTGTACTCGGCTTTATCTCTGTCATCTTATTTAGTTCCAAAAGTATTTCTGAGTTAGATGTAAGAACTCAAACAACAAAACCTCATTACAGAATTGCGTATGAAGCAGCAACCATGAAGTATGAATTATCACCAAGTAAAAATGGTGATACCATTTTATTTTCAGCACAAGAGTTAAATTCCCCTGACTGGTTAATAGCTGTGCATACTGTGGCTGATAGCTCAACAAAATACATTAAACGTCAAGGAGTCGAGTTAACTTCGCCAATATGGCTAACTAGAAACACTATTGCACTTAAAAATATAAAAGACGGCCAGTGCTGGATTGAAAAAATCACGTTGTCAGCGTTATTAGTTGGGGAGATTGGGGAAACAATCACAACCTGCAGTGCCCACTCAGCTACCTTCTCTATGACATATAACGGTAAAGATTCGTTATTTATTACCGAGTCTTATAAAGAGTCTATTCCGGCAAATTTACGCCTTATCAATATAAGCAATGGTGAGCAAAAAACGATTAAAAATGGCGGAAAAGGTGGCGCAGGTATTTATAAAGTAGTTACCAATAGAGATAATTCGCTCGTGGCGCTATTAAGTAATAATGACTGGTTTACCACGCATATTGCTATTTACAAAAATAATAACTTTCACCAACCTATTTGGTATACACGGGTTGAGTTACCTTTATACTCTGTCGCATTATTCACATCAAAAATAAAATACAGAGACACTTACGGCGGTATTACAACGGTTTATTTTGATGATGACGGAAAAGCGACAAACTCATTTCAAATGCCATTAATGCAGTCATTTAAAGCTGTTAGCCGTTTCAACAATGGGGTTATCTTTAATGAAGGTGAGTTCTATTCACAAAATTTATTTATGCATGGCTTATATTCAAATATTTCAACGGCGATAACCGACGAAAAAGGCATAAAAAATAATATCCCCTATCCATTTGATCATGAACATATTTGGTATGCCTCTAATAGGACAGGAATTAGTCAAATCTGGTCATATAATCAAAACACGACTCAACACAAACAAGTCAGTGATTTTAAAAATAGCCTCTCGATAAAAAGTATGTCGATAGACAAAAGTAATAATATTGCCGCCATTGCCACACAAAACGGAATATTAATATTTAGCTTAAATGAACAATATCGCTTTGGCCAGTTGTTAGCACAAGTTGAGGGGACACACCCAACCTTAACAACCGATACATTAATTTTCACAGGAAAAAAAGCAGGTAATTATAACCTATTTAGTTATCAATTAAGTTCAGGGGATACGCGACAAATAACGACTAATGGCGGTTACAATCCAATAATAAATGCTGGCAAATTATTTTTTGAAAATTACCATAAATTTGGCCTTTGGACACTATCGGAACAAGGACGAGAAGAGTTATTAATCCCACTCACTTTCAAATTAACAAAATGGTTTTATTTTGAAGACTCCTTCTATTTATACAACAAGAACAACCAGCTTTATATATACAATACTGTCAGTGACGAGCTAATAGAAAGTGAAATGAGTATGGGTTGCAATCGAGCAATCTATATAAACAACAATTATTGTATAAAAGTGCAAAATGAGAAATTCGCCAACCAAATGGTGATATTAGATGAGCAACTTTAAGCAATAACACTTCGATTATTTTAGTCACTTTAATAAAGTAGATGAATTAAAGTGACTAAATTCAGAAAAACAGGGAGGTGCAATTAAGAAAAGCGCTAGCTTGGAGTCTTTACTCCACACAAATAGACAATAATATAATATGATAGGTATAATACCAATTCCATTAAATCTGTGATCTTGTTGTGCGAAGGAAAAATAAATCAAGGTAAGGCGCTCGATTGAGCAATAACTGGCTATTGGAATTGAGAGCAACGAATTCTTGGGTTATTTTAACCAGCACAAGTGGGCAATAATTTAATGGAATTGGTATAAGCCGTAAAAGAGTTATTTCAGCATGATTTTTTTATCAGAGTTGCAGTTAAAGGCGACTATTTTCGACGAGTTTAGATGTTAGACTGTGTAAATAGAGAAATGTAACTTTTAGGTAGTCAGATATTATGAACCACTGTCAGCTATTTCAGCAATAACAACAATGATTTTAAAAACGAGAGAGGATTTTATTTACTTTTAGTTTCTAAAACGTTTATTAGAATGCTTCATCTTCAGGGTTAAGGTGACATAACAACTGAATAAACCTTTCTGCTTCGATTAAGCTACCAAACCGTCCAATTGCATCCTCGTCTGGATCTTCAACCTCATATGAGGTTCTTATTACACTACCTTTTTTGTCTGTTACATCGACTTGAACTAAACAAAAAGCAAGACTGCGGGTTAATGTTTTTCTATTTAGCATGAGTTACTCCAGCTGAAAATGTGCGGAAATGACAAATAACAAACCTATCCCATTAACTTATATTACTTTTTACGATTAACTTTACTGATAAATGTAGCTGACAAACATGGGCAACAAGCTTAGTTGACAAACAGTGTATCTAACTTAACTGGAAATAAGTGGCTAACTTCTAATACAGGCATTCACGCCATCGCTATAACCTAAGGCAAATGCCTGATGTACACTTTTATGGCTGCCATCTGCACTTGCATGTGAGTCGCCTAAACTTTCTAAATCCAAGCTAATGAATTTCTGCAACAGTGCTCCCTGCTGATACCCTGAATTATAAGCGCACTGACAGCACTTAATAGCTCCTTTAACTTGCAATTGATGCCCTGTTAAGCTTTCGAGTAAATCTTCATCTACCTGCCTTGAGTGCGTTTGTTTGCATGGCATGGTATCTTTCCTATTTATAATGCTTAACTTACGAGGTTCAGCAATATTTGCTGCTGCTAAAGCGCCCTCTTGTCCTGAGTTTCGCTCAGGATTTAAGTCTAAGTCTACCGATAACATTGCATGCATTATTATTGTCTTCCTTACCTTAAAATTAAGAATATTCACGGGAAATTAATAAGTTCTTACCCTCAGTTAACTATTCCACAGTTAGAACAGAAAGAACATTACACGCCATTACAACAAAAATGACATTGAACAAAATTTAATTTTTTAAACAAATTTTAGGAAAATAATACAATCAAAATGACACTGCATTACGAAAATAAAACCCTATGAATTTTACCTTGTAATATTGACAAAAACATTAAAATACACTAAGCACATGTAAAATAATAAGTTATTAAGCTAAGAAAACATTGTATAACAAGAAAAATAGCAGTATTAAGTAGCCTGTAATTGGCTGTCATAGTCTTAGCTCCCCCAAACCTGTAAATTTGTGTCCAGATTTCAAGCGAACTAATTCCGAATATCAGCAAAAATATCAGAAAATTTAACCATTCAATCTAATTAAAATGCAGTAGGAAAAATCATGAATAAATTAATTAAAGCGTTATCAGTAATCTTAGTTTTAACCAGCAGTGTTTATCTACCTAATGCTAATGCAAGCAGTATTTTTAATGCCGCGAGTATAGTTAAGGCAGCCAGCGAAGATAAAAAAACCACATCCACCGAAATGTTAATCACCCTTGCCGAAACTAATCCTGTGTTAATTGATAGACTAAATGATATCGCCTTAAATAATATAAAATTGCTTAACCAACTATTAAAAATGGCTGAAGCAGATGCCAAGCAACTAGAAAGGTTATTAGATTTAGCGGAAAATGATGCAGATATGTTTTCGAAGTTGGTTAATATATACAATGCTCAAACGACTTTAAAAGTAGAAAACGAACAAGTTTCGCCATATGGGCAAATGTCTACATTTGGTATTATTGACGATGGCGATTTAATGCAGTAATCACTTGCTTTTACAGCGTCCTGTATTTTGATACTTAGTCATTAATAAAGAAAACTCAGCATTACTACACAGTTTATCGAACCATGGAAGGTTAAACCAAGCTACCCCTACATTATTATTTAATGCGGCTTTAACATGATGAACCGCCGAAGCTTTTTCATTTAATAAGCTATATACAATTGCAGAGCTATGAGAGAACTCTCCACTTTCAGGTGCTAAGGCTCGCGCTCTACTTAAGGCAGCGATAGCTAAATTAGCTTGATTCAATTGCCCGTATGCCTGCGCTATACCCAGTAAGTTTTTTGCTTCCCTCTCACCGGATAAAATAGTAATGACTTGCTTATAGTGGGATTCCGCAGACGCCTTGTCGCCTATGATCATTTCTATATCTGCTAAATTTAATAACTTAAACGGATGTTTAGGGTTAAGGGACAAAGCTTTCAGGGCATATTCAAGTGATTTCTGATATTGCTTGTTTAAGCCATAAGCCACACTCAAATTGGTTATATCTCTGCCATTGTTTAAACTAGCCACTATTTTTTCATAAGCCTTAATAGCTATATCAAGTCGCCCCTGAAGCAGCCATATATTAGCTTGTAAACTTGTAGCCTTATAATTATCAGGGACTATTTCAAGCATTTTATTCAAAGAATGTTCAGCTTTAGTTAAATCTCCCATACGCCAATAACTAAAGGCTAAGTTATAAAACAATGCTGTACTTGGTCTTAGCACAAGTGCTTTTTCAAAGTTATTTGCTGCTTTTTGGTATTGCCCCTTGGAAAAAAACAAGCTGCCATTAAGCTCAGCTAAAACAAAACTACTAGCACCTCTATTTTTTGCCTCGATTATTTGCTGTTGTGCTTCATTAAGATTTTTCATCTTATATGCGACCCAAAAACTATCTATCGCATGGTAAATACTGTAACGATATTCTGGTGGCGATTTTTGTAATAACAGCTCAAGTTTCTTAAGGTGATTTATATCGCGGGTATCTGAATACAAATTTGAAGCAGTTTCACGAAATAGGCCATACGCAGCATATAAATAAGGAGAACGTTCTAACAAGCTCTCTAATTGATTTAAGCTGTCAGCACTATAATTGCCCCGTCCTTTTATCTGACTATAAAGTTCGATGTAATCACGGTAATCATTTTCATCAATAGAACGTTGAACTAAGCCTGATTGATTAACTTCAGAATTTTCAGGAAAAAGTGAGGCGAATTGTGTTTGGCTGGTACTAAAAACAGCATTAAATTTATCAATAGGTGCTAACCAATTTCTTTCAGATTTCACCAACAATCTGTCACTATTCTTTGCTTTTACCACTAACCGAGAAAAACTTACTTTACAGCGACTGTTATCACACTCTAGTGCCGTTGTAATAATATCTGAAGCACCGGTTGCTTGTCTTAACTTATTCAAGTCATTTGGATATTCTTTACTGATGGCATTAACTTCTTGTTGCGAGATTAAATACATATTCCTAGTATTTATGACCGCTTGTCGCAAAGCATCTTCTACTGCTGATATAACTAAATCTTGCTGCATTGGCGCCATAAAAGGGCTATTTACTAGAGTTGGCTTTAAAATGACAATTTGTTTAGTCTCAACATTTTGCTTTTCAAAAGAGCTAAAAGATAAAAAAAGTACCATAGCTAACAAACCTAAAATAACAATTTTATTAAAGCTTAATGCAAACCATGAAGTTACCCCTGGAGCAGTATCATTTCCTAGTGCTTGATGACTTAAATTAGCTGACTGAAGTGGAGCCGTCTGCTCTGCAGCTTGTCCATAACCGTTATTTATTATGCTCTTTTGAGGTAAAGCTGCAGTTGAAATATCCGCTGACGAAGACAAGTCATTCAATGGCATTGTCGCTTGTTCACTTATCTCAGCCTGCATTAATGCAGTTCTAATATGTTTTAATCGGTGTTCGATGGTACTTGCAGTTAATGTTCTTTGCTCAAGTGGCTGAGTTAATATTTCCATTAACAGATCAGTTAACGCACTAGGTGCATTTAACATTAAATTTTTAGCATGCTCAGGTGTGCTTTCGCAAATTCTTTGTGCAATATCAGTCGCCGAACCTCGACCAAAAGGATGGCTACCAACCATCAATTGGTAGGCAACAATACCGAATGAAAATATATCACTACGATAGTCTAACGACTTTTTTTGTATTTGTTCTGGTGACATATAAAGCAATGATCCGTATAACATCGGTTCATTACCTTCTGATGACTCAGCGTTAATTGATGCATTCCCGTCCGCGGAAAGATCATTTTCATTATTTGCTATTAAGGCAATACCAAAATCCGTAATTTTCAGCAGACCTTGGTCGTTTACTAGTATATTATTGGGTTTTAAATCGCAATGAATAACATCATTTTTATGGGCTGCGGCTAACCCGGAAGATAGTTGCTGTAATAAATCTAGCTTCTGAACAAGTGTACAGTAGGTTTCCTGTTGAAATTGTGTCAGCGTTTTACTATTAAAATACTCCATAACCAAGGAAATATGATCACCTTCATCATGAACATTATAAATTTGGATAATATTAGAGTGATTCACACGCGCTAATAAACGTGCTTCTTGTAAAGCATGGTTAACCCCGCCATCTGTCGGCTGATAGGTTAATTCTTTAATGGCTACTTGTCGTTGTAATTGATTATCTTGAGCTAGGTAAACCTTACCCATACCTCCTTCACCCAATAATCGTTCACGGCTGTAATGTGGTAACGTCTTATCCATGTAATACCGTAAGTGATACTTTATCTTGTCCGCGATTTACGATCAGTTCATTGCCTTTATAAATACGATAAAAAACGCCAGCAAAACGTATTTTTTTACCTTTACGTTCTATTAGTTCATCACCATCACAAGCACCATCAAGTATATCTCTAAATTGTTGCTTAGCACGACAAACATGGGTATTAAACAAAGTAATCTCATACCCTAACTCTTTAATTAAGGTTTCTGGTAAGCGCCAGCCTTGATTATCTGCATCAATACCTTGTTGAGCATCTTCATCGCGATGCCTTGCCAAGCTCAATGTTAAATAATGGTGTGCTTTGTTTGCTAAAGAGAATTTTTCATCTGCCGTTGTTACCGTGAGTTCAGTGTTCTCTTCATCTAGACTTAAATTAAAGCGATATTTAATCTGATGAACAGATAACTTGGCTTTAGCCATTAATACAGTGTTATCAGTAAGAGGCGTTAGCTTTAATTGCCATTTTTGATTAGAAAAAAACAGCAAATCTGAGTTTACTACTGGGTAGGCACTACCGTCGGTATCAACAAGAAATTCTTTATACCACTGATCTTTACTCGGTACGTAAAATAAAGCAATTTCAGGATTTTCTTCACTAGGAAGTAAATTACCATCAGATAAAACAATTGGCGATGCTGTAATTTTCTCACCTGGTTGACCAATAGGCAGTAACATATTTTGTGGTGGGCTTAAGTCTTGTATTTTAAAACCATGACTTTCACCTGATGCAAAAAAGATCTTATCACCAACATTTAGCTGATGTGGCTTATCTTTAATTAATTTTTGATTATTTACCCAAGTACCGTTATTACTAATATCACGAATAAGCCATTGGTTATTAGTCCATTCAACGACAGCATGAATCCGAGACACTTCTTGAGCATTGATAATAGTATCAACATTGGTCGGCGAGCGACCAAAGCAATGACAGGCATTTAAATAAATTAACGCTTCATTTTTATTACTTAGATTTAAAATAGCAGCCATATTAATTATTAATGATACATTTAGTGATTACAAAGATGCAAAATTGCATATAAACGTTGATTGTATATAAATACAAGTAACTCTTCTAGTGAATATAGTAACTTATCAACTTCTACCTTCACCATAACCCAAAGTTATAATCTGTCAGTTTATCAATGTAAATACAATAGATTAGACTTGAATTAGTATTATATATGGGATTTATAGAGAAGAAACCATAAAAAATTACCGAATAAAACCAGCTGTAGCAGCCGTTTAAAACAGAAAAACTATTTTGTAAAAAACATTTTACCTTATAAAACCTAAGCTAATAGCTTGTTATTATTGAAAACAATATAATTTAAAGCGAGTGGTTAACATTATATTTTCAAACAACCGTTCGATTGTAACACTTATAAGATGGGCAAAGTTAACAAAATAGCAGCCTACATCAATATTTTTTATCCCTTTCCTGCTACAATAGCCCTATCGTAGTAGTAACTTTGTATTAAACTTGTCATGGCTAAAAAAGCACTCACCATTAGAGAAAAAACCATTTTCGATGGAATATTCACTAAATACTTTTTAAAATTTATTTTTACCCTTTGGTTTAAACTCGCTGGTTGGAAACTTTGTAAAATTGCGCCTGAAGGTGCTGGAGTTGCCATTGCCGCGCCTCATACTTCAAATTGGGATTTTGTTTACGCCTTGGGTGCCGCCATCTTGCAAGATGTGAAAATATATTTTTCGGTAAAAGACAGCTTATGTAGAGTTCCCGTATTAGGTACTTGGATGATGTACCTTGGTGCTATACCAATTGATCGCTCAGCCAAAGGTATTGGCCAAGTTGAGCAAATAAAAAGCTTTATTAATAGCCAGAAATTAAATCGCGTGTTTTTCTTATTTACCCCTGAAGGAACACGTGGCGCAGTTCCTAAATGGAAAACAGGGTTTTATCATGTTGCCCAAGGTTGTGACTTACCGATATTTTTAGCAAAAGTAGATTATTTAAGTAAAGAGACTGGGGTATTTCACACCTTTACCTTAACTGATAACAAAAATAATGATATTAAAGCGATACAAGCTTCTTACGAAAGTATTCAAGGAAAATTCCCATTAGTTCAATATCCACCATATACCGGACGTATGCCTACAATATCTGAAACAGAAGCTAAGATAATCAAAGCTATGTATTCCTTTAAAGGCGTCGCAACTAAGGTTGATATTACTGCGAAAGCAAAAATAGGTGAATTATCGACCAATATGCTAGATTTCTTAATTGAAAAAGGCTTGCTAGAAAAAACAATAAACAGTGATAGTAATCTTGAACCGCGTTATCAACTGACCTTTGCTGGAAGAGGCTGTTTTTTACATTTATCACCTAGTGCTTAAATACTTTTAGCACTTAAAAAGTACTGGCAACTTAGAAAATAAAAAGTACTGCCAACTTAGAAAATAAAAAGCCCTGTTTACAATGTTAATCATTATTAAACAGGGCTTTTTGTCATAAACAATCGAAGGTGGTTACTAACAAAGCGAAGATTACTCGCCCCTGAGTTGTACAAATACCGCACTACTAAGCGGTGGCACAGTGAAACCTTGCGTGGTTACTTTACTTTGTCTCATTAACTTATCCGCACCTTTTTGTTGTATTGGATGCAGTTGATATTTTTGCTTACTGTCAAAGGTCTCATTAGGATTTAAGTCACGGTTAAAGTTGTAAGCAAACGTATGTTCTTTATCACTGGTATTAAATATAACAATTAAACTTTGATACTGTTTATCAACAAGTGCACCAATATTATCATCAATTTTCATGACTAATAGCCCCAGTTTCTGTTCTTTTCCTTGCTTAGGCGCTGCATTAAGAAAGCTCACTTTAGCAATAATGTCTTGCTCGTTAGTTAATCTAAATAATGGGCTACTCATTCTAATCGCCAGCATCTCGGTAAAAATATCACTTGAGAATTGTATTTGCTTGCTATTTACCTTGTCGCGGCCTTGGTGGCCAGTAAGTACTGCTTTAATTAACGGCCAGTTAGCTTGATCTTTCTCTGCTGGTGGTAAACCAACATTGTAGAAATTATCTTGTTTAGAAAAATCAACCCGGTTAAACCAATCGCCATAATCATAACTATCACGAAGAAACGACTTTGAGCGCATAAACTCTGAGCCCATATGTAAAAATGGAATGCCTTGAGCAAATAAAGTGAAAGACAAGCTTTGGTTATGCATTCTCACCCGATTTTCTGTTGATACATCAAATGCTATGCGGTATTGGCTATTATCCCAAAGGGTTTGATTATCATGTTTAGAGACATAGTTGATGGTGTCTGCGGGATCCAAGGCATAACCTGTAGGTTGGTCGCCATATGGAACATCTTTACCTAATATTTTTTCGCCATCAATAACTCGTAAAGGAAAATTACTTAAGTTGCCCGCTAAACCAATACGTAGCTGATCCATACGTAAGTGATAATCAGAATAGGCTTGTTTTTGACTTTGTTTTTCAACAGCATCAGCTTGTATCTCATTAGGGATAGTTAATAAACCATTGCCGATACCTTGAGAATCTCGTGTATTGTTACCACTACCACGAACGGCATCTCGTAGTCTGTCAGAAAAAGTCCCTATTTCACTGCCACCTAATTCTAACTGACTGGCTTGAATAAATTGCTTATTGCTTGCTACTTCACCAAAATTCCACCCTTCACCGTAAAAGTAAGTATCACTGTCTACTTGGCGGACTGCCGCTCTTGCCGCTAACATGGCAGATTTTGGTTGATGTGCCATTAAATCGAAGCGAAAACCATCAATCTTATAATCACGTGCCCAAACCACTAATGAGTCTGTCATCAGTTTTGCCATCATGACACGTTCTGTCGCAGTATTATCACAACAAGTAGACTGCTCAATAGCGCCTGTTACAGGGTCTAATCTATGGTAGTAATTAGGCACAATTTTATCTAATACGGCATTTGCTTCTAACCCGGCTTGGTGAGTGTGGTTATAAACCACATCCATAATCACTCGAAAACCCATACCATGAAGACTTTGAACCATTTCTCTAAATTCAACTAAACGTGAAACACCTTTAGCATTAACAGCGTAACTTCCCTCGGGTACGGTGTAATGAAAAGGGTCATAACCCCAGTTATAGTTGTCATGTTCACGTAATGTACTCACTAATTCCTGTGCTTTTTCTCCATCAAGCGAATAACTCTGTAATAATGACCTAATTGACTGTTTTTCATCGTAAGGTTGCTGACAGATGCCCGTATTTGGTGTAATAGTACAAACTTTACTCAGGCTGTCATCTATATCAAGATGCTTGGATTCATCTTCGTTGACCGTAGCAATATCAAAGGTAGGTAAAAGGTGAATATTATTTAACCCTGCCGCTTGTAGCGACTTTAAATGCAGTATGCCGTCAGAATGTTTCTCACTAAAGGCTTTATATTTACCTTTAAATTTTGCATTACTTAAGTTCTGCTCATTAGCGCTAAAATCACGAATATGGGTTTCATAAAAAATATTATCTTCAATATTATTGACCGTCGGTATTTGTTGATTAAGCCAGTTTTCTGGTTGAGTAATAGTGTCACTTAAGTCAACTACCTGAGAATATTCACTATTAACAGATAAACTTAATGAATAAGGGTCTGTTACTGATAACGACTCGACTTTTTTTGACGCAGGATGATAAACATCTAGCTGATATTTATAATAAGCGTAACTTGCTTGCTTACCTGTTTGTGCTTGCCAAATCCCCGTACTGGTGTCTTCAACCATTACAAGCTTTCCATCCGGAATAGCTTGTAAATTATCATCAAAAAGTTGCACAGAAACGGATTGTGCTGTTGGTGCCCACAACTTAAAATTTACGCCCTGCTCAATAATTGTTGCGCCTAAGTCGGTCACTTCATTCGCATCATTTTCACCTTGAGTATAAATTGCATCAATCACTGCTCCGGTTTGAACAAAAGAAACATTCTGTACTTCTTGCCCTTTATCTAAAGAAACAACCATTAATTGCTGCTTAAGCCATGCCTTAACTTGCATAGATGACAAGTCAACTTTATAAGCTTGAAAATTACGAAGGTGTGGGAATTTTTCTGTAAGTTGTTCTGGAAGGCTTACCGGTAATAAAGTAACGGCCTTAATACCTTTAGTTGAAATATTGTGTAGCTGATTCAGCAGCGCTTTGCTTATTTTAGGTAATACTAATATTTGAGGTGTTAGCCAATGAGCTGAACTATCGCTCGCTTGATTAACAAACTCACTGGCAATAAGGCCACCTTTATCAGCGACAACTTGTAGTGAGTCATTTTTTGGAACCCCATCATCACAAGCGGTAAGATATAAGGATGCTGAGAGTGCTGCGCAAGTATAAAGGTAGATTGACGGCTTTTTCATGGTCACAATTCTATTAATTATTTATAAATACTAACTTACTTGTTAAGCCTAATTAAAAGAACCAATTTCATAGTTTTGCATACGTATTCAGCCTGATACAAAAAATCCTTCCCTAAAACTCAAAAGCTTGATGACGTAAATCAACAAGCTTTATTTTAATAATGAGCTAAGCGAATATATGAGTCTGAGCCAAGATTAACCTACCATCAACCTAATACCAATTCCATTAAGTTTGTGATCTTGTTGTGCGAAGGAAAAATAAATCAAGGTAAGGCGCTCGATTGAGCAATAGCTGGCTATTGGAATTGAGAGCAACGAATTCTTGGGGTATTTTAACCAGCACAAGTGGGCAATAATTTAATGGAATTGGTATAACATCATCAAACTTCACTTAACCAATAGTTGAAACTTAAAATGCTTCTATTATTGGCATTGCTGAATGATTAAACTGCCAACATTAGATCCTTGAGTAGGGTTAGCCTCATTTAATGTTAATAAAAAGCTATAACTGCCTACCGGTAAATTAGCTGAGTTATTTGTTTCCCCCGCATCACCATAGCTAATATTATAACTAATACCTACACTTAGCTCGTCTGGGTTAATATTCGTACTATCATTCGCTTGTGCCCATAATTGTGTAGTCCAGCTGCCGTCATCTGAAGCGAGTTTAAATGACATTGCACCATCAAAACCTGCTACCGCTTGGTATTGATTATTGCCTTTATAATGTAGGCGATATAGCTCATCAGCACCCCAGCCAGAATGGTCACCTTTGACATAAAGTTCTCCGCCACCAGCAATGCTAAATGGAATGTTATCAGGTGAATCGGTTAATGCACTACAATCAACGGTTAAGGCAATACTGCTAATAGTGATTTGAGGTGTTCCGCCAGAGGCGTCAATAGTAAAACTATACATACCATCACTGTCGACAGTAAAGCCCATATTACCACTATCATCATTTACCATAATTGAACTTTCGGTAAAAAACACATCATTAAAACCTAAATTTACATTGCTCCACTGCGCGTCAGCAAACTTAAACATTTGCTGACCAGCCGTTAAGGAGATTTCAAGACTGTAAATATCATTCCCCTTGTAAGTAAATTGCTCAGCCTCACTTAACCCATCATTACCCCAGTTATTCATGTTGCCACGTAAATACACCTGAATATTACCAAATGGGGCAACATCAGCAGCATCACGAGTAACTCCTGCCGCTAATCCAGCGCCTTGAACGCCCACTTGTGCCTTAACAAATACGGCGGTGGTATAAGCAGGCACTGTAAAGCTTCCTTCACCCGCTCCAGCAGAAAAACTTGCGGCTTGAGCACTAGTATCTACAGACGTTTGCTGTATCGAATGAAGGGTGAAACCTTCGGCCGTCGCTATTTTATGACTTTGCTCTGCATTTGTGCCGTTAATTACCACAACAATAGCATCATAATTTGCATCTAAGTCCGTTAGTTGAATAGAGCCATCAATACCAGCGCCAAGACCATCATCAATACTCATTACAATCAAACCTTGGTTTTGATTGGCGCCGGTATTATGAAAACCAACACGGTCAATAATATCTTGCTCGGTAGTTAATCTAAATAATGAACTGTCACTGCGTATCGCTAAAAACTCCGCAAATATCGCACTGCTAAAATCAATATCGCTTTTATCAACTGCTACTTCACTATTGGTTTTTAAAATAGTAATGCTTGCTAAGTTAGCATCATTACTATTATCAATAGGGGTACCAGCCTGCCAATTATTACTTTGGTTGCTGTAGTCAACGGCGTTATACCAATCACCTGCATCGTAGGTATTTCTGTCCATCGACTTAGAGCGCATCTTATCTAGCCCTAATTGGAAGAAAGGTATGCCTTGGCTTAATAAGCCAATACTTGCTGATAAATTATGCACACGTACACGATCATCATTGAGCATGGCTGTTGGTAAGTTATATTGTAAATAATCCCATAAGGTTTCGTTATCATGTTTTGAGACATAGTTGATGATATCAGCGGGATCTAACGCATAAGCTTGACCATCAGAGAAATCTCGGCCACGCTTAATAACACCTTTAAAGTCTTGCAGTTGGTAATTTTGTAGAGTCCCCGCTAAACTGCGACGAATTTTGTCTATTTTATTTAAGTCGGGAGAAGCTACCGAAAGTACCGCTTCACGAATGGCATCTCTTGGGCGATCATTAAAGGTACCAACCTCAGTGCCAGCCATTGTTTCTTGAATTGCATTTTCAAATAAACGACCATTTACTACTTCCCCCCAGTTCCAACCTTCACCATAAAAATAATTATCAGGGTCGATAGCTTGAACCGCTTCACGGGCAGCCAAAATGTTAGCTTTAGGCATATGACCCATAATATCAAAACGGAAGCTATCAAATTTATACTGCTTGGCCCATTGCGCTAAAGAATCTACGACAAACTTGCCCATCATCACATGTTCAGTGGCGGTATTATCACAACAGGTGGATTTTTCTAGATCACCTGAAAGTTCGTTATACCTGTGATAATAACCCGGCACCATTTTGTCAAAAACAGCGTTGTCCCATAAACCTGAAGCTGAGGTGTGATTATAAACGACATCTAAAACGACTCTAAAACCTAAGTCGTGTAAGGCTTTGTTCATTTCGCGCATTTCTTTAATGCGAGTTACGCCGTCAGCATTTGAAGCATAACTGCCTTCAGGGGCATTAAAATGATGCGGATCGTAACCCCAGTTAAAGCTATCGATACCATGCATAGCTTCAACTAAATTCTTAGCATCATTGCTTGTTGGATCATAACTTTCTAATACAGAAAGAATTGTTGCAGCATCATCTTCAACCCCACATACTGGTGCACTAACACTTAAGAGGCATAACTCAGCAACAGTATTATGAATATTTACCGTTTCTCCTGCCCCTTCCTTAATGGTGGCGATATCGTTTGCAGGCAACATATGAAAATGAGTGACACCAGCGTCGGCTAGACTTTTCAGGTATTGCACTGCATTTGAGTCTGTTTCAGTAAAGGCTAAATATTTACCACGGTTTTCAGCTGTTGTGGTGCTATCAGTAATACTAAAGTCACGAATATGCGCCTCTAAAATCACCGCATCTTCAATTTCTGCAATCGTGGGCGATAAATGATTATCCCAATCAACAGGCTTCAAGTCATCGTCATTTAAATTAACAAATTGCGAGTACAAGCCATTAGTAGCTAAACTCACTGAATAAGGGTCTGTTGACCAAATACTTTCAACTTTTTGTGAAATTGGATGATAAACACTAACTTGATAGCGGAAAAATTTCCGATCATAAACCGCCTTATCACCACTAAATGACCAAATACCTGTATCGGTATCAAGCAACATAACTTCAGTACTTATTAGGGTTTTAGCATTATCAAAAACCTGTAATTTAACACTTTGCGCGGTTGGAGCCCAAACTGAAGCGGTCATGATATCCTTGCTATAAACAAGACCAAGCGTTGCTTCATTGGCATCAAAATCGCCTGAGGTATAGATATCATCAAGGGCTTTGGCAATCTGCACTCGTGTTGCCGATAACATCTCACCCTCTGCTGAATAGGCTATTGCCACTAACTCACCCTTTAAGGCAGTTTTAATTAGTGATACCTCGGCTGTTGTTGCATAAGCGGAAAATGAATCTTTAATATGAGGCACTAATGCTGCCTCACTTTCAGTCAAGGTACTTGGAGTAAAACTAATAAAATTATCACCCGATATACCCGAAATAGGATCAAAGATTAAATCTGCATTTTCTGAATGATATAAACGAACTTCAGCAGCATTGTCGGTAGCGAGTATAATTGTAGGTGCAGTTAACCAATGTGCACTTGCCCCTTGAATAGCAATATTACCGGAAGATAGTGTAGCTGTGGTATAGAGTTCACTATTCCCTGATAATGTCCAAATAGTGCGTTTACCCGTTAAATCTACAACGTTATTAGTATCACCACCGATGTCCTTTTCATCTCCCTTATGCACAATAAAATTAGCACAACCGTTATGATCTTTTTTTATCGGTAATATCCAATAAGCACCATAGTTAGCATCTATGCCATTATTTTCTTGGCCTGATGCCCATTCGGTATTTTCGCCAATGTAAGATTCACAACCGTCACCATTCCATAAATGTAACACCCAGCCCTCATAGTTATCATCAGCGCGGCTGTAGAAAATGACTAATTCCTCATCGCCGGCGGTAACAATAGGTGCTGGTAAAGTATCAATCACAGAGGTTGGCGTAGCATCGTCAGCCGTTTCATCATTGCCTTCACAGGCAAATAAACAGACAGAAGAGAGCGTAACAAGTAAGATATGCCTTAAGCGTTTTATTAAAATCAAAACTATTTCCTTTTATTGTTTTTTAGTTTCTCTTTTAACCTAATGACTTGTTTATTTTTAAAACAGCCATTGCATACGTATTCAATGCGCATGTAGGAGTAAGCTACGCTTTGAATACGTATGCAACGGCTATCCATCTGTAATTTGCCCCTTTATATTAAAGTTGTTCACAAATAATAACGAATCAATACACGTGAGCAACATAACGAAAACACAAACATATAATTATTAGGCTAAATGGAAGTTAGTCTATAAAATTAATCAAGGATGGCTAGGGGAGAATATTCAATGCTACATTTTAAACCAAGCAAAATGACAATAGCTCTACTTTCAAGTGGCCTAATGGCATTAAGCACTGCAAGTTTTGCTGCCGAAGAAGCTACAGCAGCTGATAAAAACGCAGAAGAAGATGTTGAAGTAATTCAAGTAACTGGTATTCGCGGAAGTTTACAAAGAGCACAAGCAATTAAAATGAGCTCAAATTCAATTGTTGAAGTTCTTTCTGCTGAAGATATCGGTAAATTACCTGATACCAGTGTTGCAGAATCTTTAGCGCGCCTTCCTGGCGTAACTGGCGAACGTCGAAACGGTCGTACAAGTGGTCTATCAGTACGTGGATTCAATGAAAACTACGTAGGTACCTCATTAAACGGTCGTGAATTACTTGGTATGGGTGATAACCGGGGTGTGGAGTTCGATTTATATCCAACTGAAATAGTGTCGAATATTGTAGTATACAAAACACCTGAAGCCGGTCTTATCTCACAAGGTATTGGTGGCACTATTGATTTACAGACTATTAGCCCCTTAAACTCTGATGCTTCGATGACTGTTAATGCCGTTTACGAACAAAACGAAAAAGACTCAGCTAATCCAGATTATGATAACAACGGTCATCGCTTATCTTTCAACTTTGTTGATCAGTTTATGGACGATACGTTAGGCCTTGCTTTAGTTGTTTCTTCACAAGAAACACCTCGCCAAGAAGAAAACTTCCGTGCTTGGGGCTATGCTGATACACCTGAAGGTGACAAAATTTTAGGTGGTCATGATTCATTTGTACGTTCAGCTATGATGGAGCGTAATTCTGTTGCTGCGATTGTTGAATATCAACCAAGTGATCAGCTTACCGTTAAGTTCGATGCATTGTATATAGATTTTGAAGAAAGTGATGTACGTCGAGGCCTTGAAGAAGGTGGCCCAGTATGGGGAGGCGTAAACTATGAAGCTACATCAATTGAAGATGGTTTAGTTACTTCAGGTAATTGGGATGGTTTTCATTCTGTTGTTCGTAATGACGCTAGAACACAAGAATCAGAATTAACAACTTTAGGCTTAAATGTTGAATATGCTTTAGATGACAACTGGTCAACCGTATTAGATATATCAATGGGTGATGTTGATAAATCAATCATCGATCTCGAGAGTTACTCTGGTACAGGCCGTGCAGGGATTGATGGGCGCCCATCAGCAGCTCGTTCATGGGAAATGACTTCTTCAGGCGTTATGTACAGTGCTCACCCAACACTTCCTAGTGTTGATTATACTGACGAAAGCCTTATACGTCTTGCTGGTCCTCAATCATGGGGTGCACCAGTTATTGGTAGTGACGCACAAGATGGTTTTGTAAACCGCCCAGAATTTAAAGAAGAATTAGACAGCATTCGTTTTGAAGTTAATGGCACCGTTGAGTACAGTATTATTAGTAGCCTTAATGTGGGAGTTAACTACTCTGAACGCACTAAAAGTAAAATTAATGAAGGTGATTACTTAACCTCACCAGAGTATCCTGGTGATGCGGCCATCCCCGATGTATTAGGTGTTGCTGACTTAAGTTTTATTGGTATTGATGGTGTTCTGGCCTATGACAGTTTGGGTCTATACAAAAGTGGCTATTACACTGCAACAGAGGCCTCTTTAGTACAAACAGACCGCTTAGGTGATACTTACAGCGTTGATGAAGAAGTATTAACTTTATACGCAAAAATCGGTTTAGAAGCTGAGTTTGCAGGCATTTACATGACAGGTAACTTTGGTATTCAATATATTGACGTTGACCAATCTTCAACTGGTTTTTCAACGGTTGAAAATGAAAATGCTTATGTAGTTGCAACTCCGGTAAGTAATGGAGCTTCATATTCAGATGTTTTGCCTACACTAAATTTAAACTTTGAAATTGCAGAAGACCAGTTTATTCGTACCGGTTTATCTAAAGTACAAAGTCGTCCTCGTATGGATGATATGCGCCCTAATGCACGTGCAACTTTTGCTTATAACGATAATCAAATTCAAAGCCCAGATCCACAAAATGGTCCTTGGTCGGGTAGTGCTGGTAATCCAACATTAGAGCCTTTAACAGCTAACCAATTTGATCTTTCTTATGAGAATTACTTTGCTGAAGACGGGTATTTTGCAGCAACATTCTTCTATAAAGATTTAACCAACTGGCATAGATCTTCAGATGCACTCACCGACTTTTCTGATGTTTATATCCCAGAGATACATAAAGACTCTAATGGTGATGCTCCTGCAACACTGATGGGCTTTGTAGACACCACGGAAGGCGGTTTAGAAGGCTTTGTTCGTGGTTACGAATTACAAGCCAGCATCCCATTTCGTGTAATGCATGATTCTTTAGAAGGTTTTGGCCTAGTCCTAAGTGGAACATTCTTAGATGGAAAACTTGAAGATGGTGGCAAAGTGCCTGGACTTTCTGAGGAGAGTTATTCATTAACGGCTTACTATGAAAGCAATGGTTTCGAATTTAGAATTGCCGGTACAAAACGTGATGAATTCTTAACTGAAACACGCGGAGGCAGCCTTTCTTTGCAAGCAACGGAAGACACCGGATCTGAAATTTGGGATGCTCAAATTAGTTATGATTTCGATGAATCTGGGATTGAATCACTGCAAGGATTACGTATTTCTTTCCAAGCTCAAAACCTTACAGATGAAGATACCATCCAAGCTGAAGCTACCGATACTAGACAGATTACATCTTACCAATCATTTGGTGCTAACTACTCATTAGGTCTTAACTACAAGTTCTAATGAACCTTTGATTAAAAAAACCTGTCAGTATGCTGACAGGTTTTTTTTTCAGTGATTTTTGCAATATAGTAAAAATTAATTTGATTCAATAGCACATCATTTATAAGAGAAACTCAAACATGAATATTCCAATTAAAAAGGTAGTGGTTTTAGGTGGCGGTACTTCTGGGTGGATTTCTGCAGCCTTATTAAAAAAAATACTCGGCTCAGCTATTCAGCTTGAACTGGTTGAGTCGGATGATATTGGCACTATTGGCGTTGGCGAAGCTACCATTCCCCCAATCCAGCATTTAAATAATGTGTTGGGAATTAACGAAGCTGAGTTTTTGCGTGAAACCAAAGCAACAATTAAGCTAGGTATTAATTTTGAAAATTGGAAGAGCCAAGGACACAGCTATTTCCATAGCTTTGGCGCAGCAGGGAAAAGTTTAGCTTTTTGTCATTTTCATCACCTATTGAAGCGCGCTAACCAGCTAGAAGATGATAGCCAATTATGGCAATACGACTTAAATTACCTATGTGCTAAAGCAGGTAAATTTGCTCAAATAAAAAGTAAAGATCCGATCATTGAGTTACCTTACGCATATCATTTTGATGCAGGCTTATATGCAAAATTTCTACGTAAGTTTAGTGAAAAATTAGGTGTAGTTAGAACTGAAGGTCTAGTAGAACACGTTGAACAATGCTCTGTATCAGGCCATATAAAATCACTTAAATTAAAAGGTGGGCAAACAGTTACCGGTGACTTATTCATCGACTGTTCTGGCTTTAAAGGTTTACTCATTCAAGAAAAACTACGTACTGGTTATGAAGATTGGAGTCATCTATTACAGTGTGATCGAGCCATTGCGGTCCCTTCAGAACGATTAGAAAAAACCTTACCTTATACCCGTTCGATTGCTCATGCAGCTGGATGGCAGTGGCGCATTCCACTGCAACACCGTAATGGTAATGGCATAGTGTATAGCAGCAGCCATTGTAGCGAGCAAAAAGCAATGGACACATTGATGGGAAATTTAAATAGCAAAACCATTGCTGACCCGAAAGTTATTAAATTTCAAACCGGCCGACGTTACCAGCAGTGGAATAAAAATGTTGTAGCTATTGGGCTATCAAGTGGTTTTTTAGAGCCGCTTGAATCTACTAGCATTCATCTTGTGCAATCTGCTGTTGTGCGACTAGCACACCTTTTTCCTCATCAAGGGATTAATAGTAGCTTGGTTGATGAATTCAATAAACAATCAACTACTGAGTTTGAACAAATTAGAGATTTCTTAGTACTGCATTATCATGCCACTGAACGTACAGATAGTGATTTTTGGCAAGATATGCGTCACATGAAAATACCGGATAGCCTTACCCATAAAATAGAACTATTCAAGCACAGTGGTCGATTATTTAGAGAACAAAATGATCTATTCACCGATAGTTCATGGCTGCAGGTTATGTTAGGGCAAGGTATAGTACCGCAAGATTATCATCCAATAGCCAATACAATGTCAGATGAAAAACTCGCTGAGATGCTAAAAAAAGTAAAAGAAATAAAACAAGAGCCTATTGATAAACTGCCAAGTCATGATGATTTTTTGCGAATGTTTTGTCATCAATAAATATTAATGAAAGTAACATTATCAGAAGAAATGATGAGTTATTTAATGGCAAATTAAAAACGCTAATCAATCGTACGGTAGATAAGCTTCCCAGTCATGATGAATATTTACGGTCATTAGACTAGTCTCAACTTTACAATGATAAAACTGGTGAAAAAACATATTTTTACATAGTACTTTAACAAAATAAAACTAGACAAAAACCTGTAAAACTAAGGAACAATTTAAGCAAATGCAACAAATAAAGCTCAATTCAGCAGACATATCCAGTTCACGCCTTATTTACGGTTGTATGCGTATTTCCGGCGATAATACTCCGGCAGATAAAGCAAAAGGAAAATTAGCCCTTAGAGCTGCACTTGACGCTGGATATAATCATTTTGATCATGCCGATATTTATGGTGGAGGTCACTGTGAAAGCTTATTTGGTGAGTTCTTAACCGAACTTCAGCAAGAATCTCCTGATATTCGTGAACAACTTATTATCACCTCTAAAGCCGGTATTCGCTTTGAACCACAACGATATGATTTTTCAGCTGACTACCTCACGACCAGTGTTGATAACTCGCTTAAGCGCTTAAATATAGATTATTTGGATATGTTCTTACTACACCGCCCTGATTATTTATTTAATGCCGAACAAGTAGCACAAACTTTTCAACTGCTAAAAGCGAATGGAAAAGTAAAACATTTTGGAGTCAGTAACTTTAGCCCCTCTCAAGTGAACTTATTACAATCAGCTTTAGATGAACCATTACTGGTTAATCAGGTTGAAATTAACATTCATAATATTAATAGCTTTACCGACGGTAGTTTAGATCAGTGTCAACAACTAGGCATTACACCTATTGCTTGGTGCCCATTAGGTGGAGTGGCTTACCCTGCTTGGGGAAATACTTTTTCAGCTGGCGATGAAAGCCGTATTGAAGCCGAATTAGCAAGGCAAGCTGAGTATTATAACTGCTCAGCTTGGCAACTTATTTTAGCTTGGTTACTTAAACACCCAGCCAACATCTGCCCAATTATTGGATCAACCACACCAGAGCGTATTGTCGCAGCTAAACAAGCCTTAGCGATTGACTATACTCATGCTGATTGGTATCGCTTACTTGAAGCTAGGAATGGTTACCAACAACCTTAAATTCGCTTCGTTATAGATGTAAATAACTCACCAGAGACTTAAGATAAGAGCGTAATTATTTTACGCTCTTATCCCATAAATAAAACCACATCTCGGCAATTTATAATGCTCATCTATAGGCTTTAATTCGATAAGCTCTACCTTACCAACGACATCTGAATCAATACTTTTGTGTATTTCATAATAGAAACGCCACACTTTATTTGACGAGGTCAACTCAATATACGGATAACTTGTAACCTGCCAATTACCTTTTAGTTGCTCATTTTCATCATCATTGTCATTGTCATTGTCATTGTCATTATTATTTGAGTATAAGAACTGGTAAGTTGCATCACTATTCAAACGAAGCTTTATCGAACTTTCACATTTTTTACTTTCGTATTCATTGGCAAGGTCTTGGACTGTGACTTGATCATTTTTCACCAAGCCATCAGGCAGTAAAAGCAAGCCAACACTATTTTTAGTGTAATAATGATTACCAGCAAAAATATGCTTCACGTTAGCAACAAGCCAACCCGATTTATCAAGTGAATCAATTAAAATATTTATACTATCTTCCCCTTCAACAAAGGGGGAATAGAGTAATGTCGACTGCTCAACATCGTCAGGAAAAACAAGCGTATTTGCTATTACATCAAAACCTAGTTGCTCTAAGTTTCTAGTCACTACTTCAGTTTCGTCTGCTGATAGATAACGCGTGTAAAGGTGAACCTTTGTTGAAGAACACGACAAAATAAAACAACACATCAGCAAGATACTTATCATCTTCATTTTAATAAACCCTTTATTTGAAATAGCTAACACAGATAAAATAACAATTGACAACTATGATTACAAGCGTAATCTATAGGTATTGATTACATGTGTAATAGTTACCTATACCTAGAGTAATACCTAGAAAAAAACTGGAAATAATATGACTGAAATAAGTAATGCCGAATTTGAAGTATTAGATGCCCTCTGGCAAAACTTCCCTGCTAGTGCGAACGATATCATTGCCAAACTGAATGAAAGTGGCAATAACAATACTCATGGCACTGATGAGGTAAATCAAGAAAAGCAGTGGCACGATAAAACCGTAAAAACATTACTCAATCGCCTCGTTAAAAAACAAGCGGTAGGTTTTGAAAAACAGCAACGTCATTATTTATATTCTCCTTTATTAGAACGTGAAGCTCACACATTAAAAGAGAGTAAAAGTTTAATCGAACGCATGTTTAGTGGAAAAATAGCGCCCTTAGTAGCAGGGTTTGCCAAGCAAAATGATTTGAATAAAGATGATATCAGTGCACTAAAATCATTAATTTCTGACTGGGAGAAAAATAATGATTAGCGCGTTAGTTAATTCATTATTGCCACTAACCATTTTATTATCGCTGATGTTACTTATCCGTCAGCCATTAAGAAAGAGCATGGATGCCAATACTGTTTATAACTTGTGGTTGGTTATTCCGTTAAGTTTAGTGCTTTATTTCTTGCCCTTACCTTGGCAGAGTTTAAGCTGGTTAAGCATCAATGAGCTCAGTAATGTTGAGTCACAAAATGGCTTGATTCAGCGCTATCTAGTTTCGCCAAGCCAGAACATTACCCAACAATTATCAACTGATAACCTACTTGGCTTATGGCTTAGCACTACTTGGATTCTAGGTTTTACTTTGCTTATTAGTTACTGGGGCTTAACACAACATAACTATCGTAAAGCGTTAAAACTTGAGTTATTACCTGCTAACAAGCATCAGCAACAAATCTTCGACAGTAATGCAAATTCATTAAAGCTTGCGCAAAGCTGTCATATCCATAGCCCTATGCTTATCGGATTATTTAAACAAATTTTAGTTATTCCTGAGGATTTTGAGGCACTTTATACTGACGAACAGCAACAGCTGATCATCAGTCATGAAATATGTCATTTTACTCAGCACCATATGTGGACGAATCAACTAGCGCTTATGCTCTTAGCGTTATTTTGGTTCAATCCGCTAGCTTGGCGTGCTTATGCGGCATTTCGTCAAGATCAAGAGCACTCCTGTGACCAAGTTGTTTTGGCGCGAAAACATACCCAATCCAGGATCCAATACTGTAAAGCATTAGTGTTAGCGGCAGAGACTTCACCGCCTAACGCTTTTACTTTACTTAGTTTTAAGCACAGTTTTAAACAAAACGGAGAACAACATTTTATGTTTAATCGAATAGCACAAATAAAACAAATGTCTAAAGGATTATCAGCTAAGAGCACAATCACCAAAGTGGCAAAACTCAGCTTAGTTACGTTAATATCAAGCTCACTGCTAGCTGGTGTTAGTTATGCCGGTAGTAAAATAAATCACAATGAAGAGTTAGCCAAGGCTCAAAAAGAGCAAATACATGTACACCCCACCCATAGAATAGAGCCTAAATATCCCGTTGATGCAGCTAAAGCAGGCACTGAAGGTTCGGTAGTATTAAAATTTAATATTGAAGCAGATGGCTCAGTAATTCATGCCGAAGTGATTAATGCCAAACCTGCTTATGTCTTTGATAAGGTAGCACTTACTGCTTTAAAACAATGGCGATATAAAGCAATAGGTAAAGTGACTAAAAATTTATTGGTGCAATTAGACTTTGTTATGAGTGAGTCATCGGCTAAACCAGAATCACTGATTGAACGAATTAAGGTAAGCCACTAATCTGATAAAATTAATAACTTAACCTGTAAGGCTTTCCCTGCTTTACAGGTTTTTTATTTATGAATTTTCCGGTTCAACTTTCAATTCACCTAATTACCTATTCAGACTTTAAAGGTTCATTTTATAAAAAAACACGACACCTTATATATTTATCAATTTTTCAATTACGGCTCAACACATGCAGAAGATATATTGTATAAAATAATTATTTAGGTAATATACGAATCAACCGTTTAGACGCTGGCTAACATCCTTAATTTCGCAGTTATCTGCAAACATGCTATTTGCCAGAATGATTAATATTGAAAATAAAGGTGCCTTTGTGAACTGTGTAAAAATAATTAGCTTGATAACCCTATTGACTAGTCTTCATTTGTCAGCCTCACCAGAGACACCAGATAACAGTAGCGATAAAAAACTAACATCTAGTGAGATAAAAAAAGAGCCTGTAGCCTTAGTTATCAAAAACAATGTCATCGATAGAACAGGTAACCCCAAGCAGCATAAAGAATACGACAAATACCAAAATCAACGCTTTAATCCGCTGTTTGATTTGGGCGCTTGGCACGGCTTTTTATTACCAGATAAGAGTAGTAATTTTGCGGCTTTTACAGGCCCTATGGTTATTGCGCAAGAGTACAGTTTGTTTATTGCTGAACAGTTAGAGCAGTTCACCATAACGGATTTAACAAACAAAAAAACGCTAGACTATTCAAAAGCCAAAATCAGTCGAACATCAAAGCCAGGTGAGTTACAGCAACATTTTGTTTTTAAAGAATTAACCCTTGAGCTTAACTTGCAATTTATCAGTAACCGCACCGCAGTTATTACCACAAAAATAACCAATCACAGTAATACTAACCTTGCTTTACAGCTCGCTTGGCAAGGTCAGTTACTCTCACAATGGGACGATAAACAAACAGTTCAGCAAGCCCTACCAAAGTGGCAAAGAAGTTTAACTACAAACGATAACAGCGTCAGCTTTCACTTTGGTGAAGTGCGTGACACTTGGAATATCCTGACCAGCAAAAGCGCGCAATATCAAATTAGTCGCTCCCTACCAAGCAAAACTACTATTAATCAAGATATACACAGCTATCGAAGCACAGCAAAAATCAATATTACTAAAAATGGTAGTAGCTCTATATTTACCACACAAAGCTACTTTCATAATCAAAGTGAAGCAGATGCGGAACAAGCTTTTATCAGTAAAGCTTTACAAAGTCCTCAAGGCAAAATATTAGCAACACAGGAGCGCTGGCAACAATACCTAGATAAAGCGATGGCCGTTGATAAACATAGCAATAAACGTACAGCGGCACAGAATAAAGTTGCCATCAAAGCCATTGAAACTTTAAATGGTAATTGGCGTAGTCCTGCTGGTCATTTAACCCATGACGGTGTTACCCCTTCTGTTACCGCTCGTTGGTTTAATGGTGTATGGGCGTGGGATAGCTGGAAACATGCCTATGCCATGGCACACTTTAATAGTGATATCGCCAAAGAAAATATACGCGCTATGTTTACTTATCAAATTCAAAAAAACGATGCACTCAGACCCCAAGATGAAGGTATGGTGATTGATGCCATATTTTATAACAAAGACCAAGCCCGCGATGGTGACGGTGGTAACTGGAATGAACGAAATACTAAACCACCTTTAGCCAGTTGGGCAGTATGGGAAATATATAAAGCGACCAATGATGTGAACTTTATTAAGGAAATGTTACCCAAATTACTGCGTTATCATCAATGGTGGTATCGCAACAGAGATCACAACCAAAATGGTTTGGTTGAATACGGCGCCACTAAACACAGATTTCATAATAATGCACAAGGTGATATCAGTTTTAAAGTGCGTTATTTAACTGAACCTAAAAACTCGGACATTGACTTAAAGACCTGCCAAAGCACAGATGAGCATTGGTATATTTGCTCAGGTATTAGCCTTTATCAAAATATCATCGCCAGCAGCGATTATGATGATATTGATATTGGTGCTCAACATGGCGCGGGTTGGGAATCGGGCATGGATAATGCCGCAAGGTTTGGCTTTATCAATGCACAGCAATTATCAGATTACGCAAATAAAAAATATCAGGGTGATCGAATGAAAGCCCGCGAAGACTGGCAAGTTATGTTCTATGAAAATATTAATAGCACTGGGGATTTATTAGGTTTTTCCATTAATCAAGAATCGGTAGAGCTTAATACCTACCTTGCCCATGAAAAAACATTATTGGCCAATATGGCTGAGCTACTGCAACAAAAAAAGCTAGCAGCAACGTATCGACAAGCAGCTAAGGTATTAGCAAAACGTATTAACCAGTGCTTTTTCGATGACGATAGTGGTTTCTTCTATGACCGAAGCTTTAATATCAGTACGCTAAAGAAGAATAAAGCAGCTCAAAACGTCAATGAAGATGGTTGTACTGGCACCCTATTAACCGCACGTGGAAGAGGACCCGAAGGATGGAGTCCATTATGGGCAAAAATTGCTGATGATGATAAGGCCGAGCGAGTTAAAAATGTCATGCTAAAAAGTAACGAATTTAATACTACTATACCACTAGGCACAGCCGCTTTAACAAATCCTGCTTATGATGCTGACATATATTGGCGCGGCAGAGTTTGGTTAGACCAAGTCTATTTTGGTTTAATCGCCCTTGATAATTACGGTTATCATCAAGAAGCCAAAGTATTAGCTGAAAAATTATTTAACAATGCTGAAGGTTTAAGTGAAAATGGCGCCATTCGAGAAAACTACAATCCTGAAACTGGCGCGGTACAAGGGGCAACCAACTTTAGCTGGAGTGCTGCACACTTGTTAATGTTATATAGAGAGTTTTTAGCTGAATAAAGTAGTCTACTAGGACAATACTCAAGTCACCTAAAAATGCAGGATTCAGCTGGAATTAGAAACGTATTTAGACAAGGTATTGATTGAACAGAGTCGTTATAGCTGTTGTTTTTAATTCAATACCAAGTACTCATACCAATTCCATTAAATTATTGCCCACTTGTGCTGGTTAAAATACCCCAAGAATTCGTTGCTCTCAATTCCAATAGCCAGCTATTGCTCAATCGAGCGCCTTACCTTGATTTATTTTTCCTTCGCACAACAAGATCACAAACTTAATGGAATTGGTATCATTATCCAGAGTTCAGGTTATATAGAATTAAAAGAATAATCATTAATAAAAAACAAAAATCCGCAAATAAGTTATTTGCGGATTTTGTTCATTTAAATTTCAACTTAGTTCTGCTAGGTTCAATTCAGTTCAGCTCAGCTCAGTTCAGCCTAAATCTTAGCCTACACGGTTAAGGTAATTTTGCCGACGGCTCTACCCGAAGTAAGATGATCGTGAGCTTTTGCTACTTCCCAAATAGAGAAGTCACTCTCATCAATAATTGGGCTGATTTTCCCTGCATCAACAAGTTCAGCAATCTCAGTAAGAATACGACCATGTGATGCATGATTAATACCGTGACATAATGGAATAAGCATTAAAACACTGTGAAATGACAAGCTTTTGAGCGCTATTTGTAGTGGGTCGGTAATAGGTAAAATAGTCGCGACATCACCATTAAATTTGGCGGCCTCAAATGACTTTTCAATATTATCACCAGCAACCGTATCAAATACTTTATCAAAACCAACACCATCAGTGTAAGCCTGCACGTAATCTGCAACTGACTCTACTTTATAGTCCACTAAATTATCAGCACCTAGCGTTTTTGCAAGCTCGGCATTAACCGTTGAATAAGTTGCAGTTACTTTAGCGTCTAATACTTTAGCTAACTGAATGGCAATATGACCAACACCGCCCGTAGCGCCATGTATTAGCACATTATCACTTGCCTTAATATTCATTTTGTTAACCAGTGCTTCATAAGCAGTAATTGCCACTAATGGCAGAGCAGCAGCTTGTTTCATGGTTAATGTTTTAGGTTTTATCGCCATTAAACGCGCATCAACTAACATAAACTCAGCTAATGCACCATCAACACCGTTAATACCGCCAGCCATGCCATAAACTTCATCACCAACCCTAAAACCAGTAACTCCTGCGCCTATTTCACTGACAATACCCGCTACATCACCGTGTAATACTTGAGGTAAATTAGCTGACCAAGGTAATTCAATTGAACGCAGCATAGTATCAATTGGGTTTACACTGCTTGCCTTTACTGCCACTACCATATGACCTGATTTCGCTACTGGCTTTGCTTTTTCTGCAAGTTGAAAAACATCCGTATTGCCTATTTCTTTAATAATCATTGCTTTCATAACTGTCATAACTTTCTCTCTTTATTTGTCGCTTTAACTATTTAGTTAGCTATTAACTGAGCTAACCAGTTAATTACTTCGCTAGTTAATAACTAAGTACTCATTTTGCTTGTTCGTTTAAGTAGGGCTATCTTATGTCTTGCCAACAAGACAAACCATTACCCTAATGACAAATCACCTTTGCCTTTAGAGCAATGCAAAGTTAAGGTAGTTAATAATTACAATGAGTGCCTAATAGTCTGCATTTAATAATCTGTATTTTGAGGAGCAATAATGAGTTCATTAAATCGTTTACTGTATTTTAACAGTGTTGTCGAAACGGGCAGTATTTCAGAGGCAAGTCGAATATTTGATGTACAGCCTTCCTCCATTTCCAGACAATTAGCCGTACTTGAACAAGACCTTGGTGTGCGTCTATTAAATAAAACCACCAGAAATACAGGCTTAACGGAAGCGGGCCAAAAGTATTATGAATATTCTCAGCGCATTGTTTCGGAATTCGATGAGGCTAAAAAAGCCGTTAATGACTTGCAGGAAAAGCCCAAAGGAAAACTAAAAATAAGCATGACGGTTGGTTTTGGTGAAAGTGTAGTACTGCCATTAATGCCTAAATTTATGGCGCTATACCCAGATATCGACATTAAAGTGGAATTAACTGAGCGCGTTGTCGATCTCGTTGAAGAAAATATTGATGTGGCTATTCGCAGTGGGCGCCTTGTTGATTCAAGCTTAATAGCCAAATGTTTGGCATCAAATAATTTTTTACTTTGTGCCAGCCCACAATACTTAGCTCAGCATGGCACACTTACCGATCCTAAAGAGTTGACTGCGCACAAATGTATTCGTTATAGCTATTCTCGCTGGCAAGATTGGTATTTAATGACTGATAAGAAAATCAAATTAGACCTTAGCAATACTATTTCGGTTAACTCTGTTAATGGACAAAAACAGTTGTTATTAAATGGTTGCGGGCTAACCTTGATGCCACTATGGGCCGTAAGAGAAGAGCTAAAAAATGGCAGCTTGGTACATGTCATGCCAGATTATACCTTCAGCCCTTATGAAGAACTCAGCTCTACCTATGCGATATATTTAAAACGTGAAATGGTTTCTGTAAAGACACGAGTTTTCTTAGACTTCCTAGTAGAAAATATTGTTGAACAAAATAACTACAACTTCCCATTATAAGGCAACTCTACTTTGTTAATAACTGAATTATTGTTAATTATACTCCTTACGTTAGTGGTATTGTTTATCGCCCTATCTATCATTTATAACACAGTAAAACTGGGAATATCTCCTATGCCTAGCTCTAGCAAAGCCCATCGAGCTATGACACCATTACTCGATAAAACAGGCTCTGACACTATTATTGATTTAGGCAGTGGTTGGGGTAACGTAGTAGTAGCTATTGCTAAGCAATATCCCCATCGTCAAATAGTCGGTTATGAATTATCTTATTTACCTTGGCTAATATCGACTCTGTTTAAAAAAGCCTTAAGGTTAAATAATTTAACCTTATATCGACAAGATTTTTATCAAGCAGACTTATCCAAAGCTTGTGTATTGGTATGTTATTTATTTCCTGAAGCAATGGAAAAAATCAGCCAAAGATTAGCTGAAGAACCATTATCCGTTAACTTTCTAATCAGCAATAACTTCGCCCTACCATCATGGCAACCTATTAAAAAAATACAAATTAATGATTTTTATAACTCGCCGGTTTATCTATATAGAATATCTCAATGAGCAAGGGTGAAGTTATGCTAAATCTAGAACACAAATACTATTAATAATGTAACTTTTCACATGTTGCAACTCAGCTTTAGCTTTTGTTATGCTTAGGGTAAAATTTACCTAGGGTACTGTAGTTGGCTTAATTTTCAACGTTTTAAACGGCTATTAAGTTTAATATCAACTTCTCTCTACCCATTTAGAACTACCTAGTTATTGATTTTCTATCAGTAATAAAATCGAAATAAGGCGGCGATTTTGATCCAAAAAGCACTAACTGAACAAATTATAAAATTACTTGAAAAATCAGAAAAAGTTGAACTTCGCCACTTACTTAAACATATGCACGATGCTGACTTTGCCGCGGCAATTAAAGGCTTCTGTGCACCTAATACGCTACAGTTATTACTCCTATTATCCTTACCAGCACAATGCCGTTTATTTATATATTTAGATCCTCAAAAACAGTCAGATGTTGCCGCATTGATGAATCGAAATGACTTAGCCGCCCTCTTTTCAAATATGGAAAAAGCCGCTAGAGCCGATTTATACAATCAACTAGATACACAACAAAGACAAACATTAATGCCAGGTCTTGCTCAGGCCGAACGCGACGATATTAGAAAACTTGCTAGTTACCCAGAGAAAACAGTAGGGGCATTAATGACTTCAGGCTATGCAACATTACGAAGCAATTGGACTGTAAGTAAGTCATTAAAGAAATTACGCTTAGAAGCGCCAGATAAAGAAACGATTTATCAAACCTATATTATCGATGAAGAGCGTAAATTGCTTGGTACTTTGTCCCTTCGTGAATTAATTCTCTCTTCACCTAACAGCTTAATCGAAGACATTATGTTATCAGAAGTAGTCTCGGTACAGGTCAGCGATGAGCAAGAGGTAATTCCGCAAATAATCAGTTATTACGATGTAATCGCCGTGCCTGTATTAGATGATGAATCAAAACTTGTTGGTATTGTTACTTATGATGACGCGATGGACGCGGCAGAAGAAGAAGCAACTGAAGATGCACAAAAGTCTGCCTCGGTAGCAGCACTCGATTCACCTATGAGTAAGGTGAGCCTTTGGGAGTTATACCAAAAACGTATTGGCTGGCTTATTTTACTGGTTTTTGGTGCACTACTTTCAGGTGCTGGTTTAGCATTTTTTGAAGAAACTATCTCAGCCCATATTGCTCTAGTATTTTTTATGCCTCTACTGGTTGGTGCTGGAGGCAATGCCGGCTCACAAGCGGCGGCTTTGATGATACGCTCTCTTGCAACCGGTGATGTTGAATATAAAGATTGGGCCAAGGTACTCAGTAAAGATGCCTTAGTTGCTGCGGCTCTTGGGTTAACAATGGCAATAACAGTATACTTTTTAGGTTTACTTCGCGGCAGCCCAGAAATTGCCCTTATTGTCGCCTTCTCAATGTTTTTTGTGGTGTTTGTTGGTAGTATTATCGGGCTATGCCTGCCCTTTATTTTATCAAAATTAAATTTAGACCCCGCAACAGCTTCGGGACCATTAGTAACCACAATAGTTGATGCCAGCGGCGTGCTAATTTATTTTGGTTTTGCAAGCTTATTACTGCAGTTATAACAGGAAAATAACAAAACAATAGTTACCATAACTTTATTTTAAGCGTTTTTTAACTCTTCTAATAAGTCATGAATTTCAGCTTTTAGTTCTTTATCAACAATTTTATTACAGCTTATTTTAGCTTGTTCTAAATATTCAATAGCCGCGGTGTTATCACCTAATTCAACCTTGAGTGTCGCAATTGAATAGCCAATTGATGAACGGAAGTCTTTTGAATTAATTGCTTCCGCCTTGGCTAAAGCTTGTTGATAGATAGTAATTGCGAGCTCTAAATCATCAGTAAAATCAGCAAGTGTTTCCCACTGTACTGGATGGTCCTTATCCGTTTTCTCATTTTCCTCACAGAGTTGTTTTAGCTCTTGGTAGAAACCATCAAATCGTTTTTGATTCTTTTGCTGAACAGCCGCCAATAAGCTATCAGTGAGTGATAACACTCGTTTGTATATTTTGGTATTCATATAGTTATTGAGCGCGTTGTAGCCAACAACACTCTGATCCTTTATTTAATTGATTACTTTGATTAATTGTTTAGCTTTATAAGTTTACAATGATGCTGATTCATTCATGCTTTTCTTTAAAAATTCGATTAACCATTTAACTTTTAACGGCACTTTATCCTTGTATGCATGAACATAATAGATGTTATCCTTTTTTCCTTTTAATTGCCCGAATACCGCTTGTATTTTTCCTTCATTAATATGCTGTTTAACAAAAACATCAGGTAACAGTGCTATCCCCAAACCAAGAGAAACCAGATCTAAAGCAATATTTGCACTGTTCACTTCAAATTTTGGTTTTAAAAAAGCTTCAAACTCTGCTCCCTTGTTATCTTTAAAATAGTGGCTCAAGTTTGTGGTTTGCCAGCTAGTGGCGATAAAGGGATGTTCTTCAATATTATCTAACGTCACTTCATGTGTTAACGAAGATAAATAACTTGTCGAAGCAACTAATATTTCTTGATGTTCACCAATTTTACTGGCTTTCAATTCACTATCTTGAAGGTCTCCAACACGCACTGCAATATCAATACCTTGTTTTACAATATCTAAATTACCATCATCAACAATAAGCTTTGGCTGTACTTTCGGAAATTGCTTATTAAAACGTTTAAGTGCGGGCAATACAATGGGCTTAGCTAATGCTTGAGGGACGGTAATACTCAAACTCCCCGTCGGTTGCTGTTTTATGTTATTAATTTCATCAATGGTTATATCAAGTAGAGTATTTAACTCTTCACTTCGCCCCAATAGTTTATGGCCAATACTCGTTAAGCTTAATGCCCTTGTTGAACGAATCAATAGCTGCACACCAAGGTGTTGCTCTAGACGAGTGATATATTGACTAACGGCTGACTTTGTCAACTCAAGCTTGTCTGCAGCTGCAGTAAAACTCCCCTGCTTTACGACTTCCCTAAATACCATTAATAAATGATACAGGTTCTTTTGTTTAATTTTCATGAACAATAAGTTAACAAAACCATTATTTATTAGCAATTTATTTAACTGTAAACTTGTCTTTCGGTTCATTTAACTACAAGAGAAAACAATGATGACAAGAGATAACACTACAGCAGAAATATTAACGGCCAGTAAAAAGTGGATAGAAGCATTCAACAGAGGTGACATTACTTATTGTTCTGAGCAATATCTTGAGCAAGCAATTATGGACGCCAGACCAATGGGGCAATATAAAGGTCGCCGTGAAATTTATGATTTCTGGCAAAACTTTGTTAGCAGTACTGGGGCAACTAATCTCATTTACACAGACGTTGTTATTGAAGTCATTGATAAAGACAGCGCTACATTATCTGCAAAGTGGTCAATGAATGTTGGTAAGGGATTTATCAGTAAAGAATTTTGGGTCAAAAAAGACGGCGTTTGGCGTTTCTCCGAAGATGACTTTACCGTTGAAGAGCAATTCTAAGATTACGAGGAGTTAGTCAATGAGAAAACTGTTATCAGTAGTATTTTTCAGCCTGATAATTACTTTAATAAGTAGTTTACCAATCAATGCACAAACGAATAATTCAATAAAAATAGAGAGTAACGTGATGAAATCAGCAAAAGAAACATATTTATTAGTTCACTCAGCTTGGTTAGGTGGCTGGCAATGGCAAGGCGTTACTTTGGCACTAACCGAAGCAGGTCATCAAGTTATCGCACCTGATCTTCCTGGGCATGGTAGTGATAAAACACCGCCAGCCGAGATTACCATGGATTCGTACGTGAACACTTTAACGGATATTTTAGACCAACAGGATATGCCCGTTATTCTTGTTGGCCATAGCTTTAATGGTATCACAGTAAGTCGTGCTGCAGAATTAAGACCAAACAAAGTAAAAGGTATTGTATATTTAAGTGCATTTTTATTACCTGAAGGTGGTTCGTTCATTAAAGCCGTTCAAGGTGTTCAGGGCTCTGCTGCAGTAGACAACTTTTATCTTTCAGAGGATAAATCTTACGCTCTTGTTAAAGAAGAAGAAATTCAAACTGCTTTTGCTCATGACATTCCTGTAGAAGCTTTCGCCATAGCCAAACCTTATATAGTGCCCGAGCCTGCTGCGCCTCTTTTCTATGAACTGGAAATTACAGAGCAAAATTTTGGCAAGCTACCTAAATACTATATTGAATGTACTGAAGATAAGGCAATCCCCATTGCTGTTCAACGCGCTATGTACACAGGAAAAGTTAAGAAAAGTTACAGTATTGCTAGCAGCCATACACCTAACTTTTCACAACCGAGTGAACTAGCGTCAATTTTACTTTCTATTTCAGAAGACTTAACAAACGATAAATAGTTAAAAATGGCTCCATTGGGGCCATTTTCATTGATGATAACTTATTATAAAACCGGAGACATGCATGAATAAGATATGGAATCCCAACAGCGTTCATCCGCCTAAAGCTGACTATAACCATTGCGTATTAGTTGAAGCAGGATGTAGAACCCTACATATTGCCGGCCAATTAGGTATTACCCCAAGTGGTGAATTATTAACTAGTGTCGAAGATCAAGTTGTTCAAGCCTGGAAAAATGTTCAAGCTATCTTAATTGCCAATGATATGAACCTTGAAGATCTCGTGAGTGTTAGGCTTTATCTAACTGACAGAGAAAGTCTGATTAGTTACGCTAAAGCAAAAAAACGGTTTTTTAATATCAGTGGCTTGCCAATCACTTTGATTTTTGTGGCCGGTTTATTTGATCCACAATGGAAGGTTGAAATTGAGGCACAGGCAGCCAAAAAATAAAACTGTCGGCTAAGGCTATTAAGAGTTAAAAGTAGCGTAATGAACAAACTTCAAGTCGTATCTATTTTTTAATGACTGTACATTTATAGAGCTAGGTAACTTACGTTAGAAACAACTTGATACTTAGATTGTAGTTATACCAATGCCATTAAGTTTGTGATCTTGTTGTGCGCAGGAAAAATAAATCAAGGTAAGGCGCTCGATTGAGCAATAGCTGGCTATTGGAATTGAGAGCAACAAATTCTTGGGGTATTTTAACCAGCACAAGTGGGCAATAATTTAATGGAATTGGTATTAACTAAGTATCAAGTACTTTTAATAATACTTACTGAAAGTGAACAGCAACCGCTATAAGTCTAATAACTACTTCAGCTGATAAATAGCAAAGCTCAATCCGGCTATTTTATCAACTTTTCCAGCTTGGTCTGAGCGATACAGCAACTCTGCCTTTGCGTGCTCTGTTAACACATTTAAATTTTGCATTTCAACAGCGGTATTAAAAACAACTAATAAATTTTGTGCCTTGCTCGAATTCGTCGCTTTCATTTGTCGTGTTATGGCAAAAACCCCAGGTTTATCTTGAGAATAAACAACCCTTTGCTCACCAAAACGTAACGCTGGAAATTGCTGATATAACTGCGAGTATTTAGCAAAGCTCTGATAAAGTAGATGATTACTATCAAAATTATCATCGGCAGTGCTGCTATCCGTTGCCAATAAATCATCATCATTATAACTCGCCACTAATGATGGCATCATGTCTTGGCGTGAAGCTTGATCACCACCGTCACCCACAAAACCTTGCTCGTCACCATAATAAATAACCGGTACACCACGACTAAAGAACATCATCGCATGTGCTAACAAGTTACGTTGAATTTGTGCTTGTTCACTATAATTATGAGTGCTTTGTTTAAGTGAGTAAGCAAAACGCCCCATGTCATGATTACCAGTAAAGTTAACTAATTGATTAGCGTTGCTATTGCGAATATATTTATGCTCGGTTTGATAAAAGTGATCTTTAGCAAATAGTTGTGCCAATACATCTGTGCCTTGCTGCTCAATCAAAGCCTTTGTCATCGCGCCTTGAAAAGCAAAGTCTAATACTGACGGTATTTTAGCTTCTGTGGTAAAACGACTTAAGTTTTCAGGCTCAAAGCTATAAACCTCACCAAACATAAAGAAATTATCTATGCCCTGTTTTTTAGCGTGTTGCATTAACGCAGGTGAGAACTGTTGCCAAAATTCAATATTGACATGTTTAACGGTATCAATACGAAAACCATCAGGCTTAAACTCATCAATGATATCTTGGTAAATACCGATCATGCCATTAACGACACTGTCTTTTTGAGTATATAAATCATCAAGACCAGCAAAGTCACCTCGTACAGAGCTTTCACCGCGCCAAAATGAATCGCCTTGGTTGTGATATAAATTCATGTCATTAAGCCATCCGGGGAATTTTAACGCTTCATCACCCTTTGGAATTAATGGGCTGTAATGGTTGCCCTTTGCAAGTTGCGCCATGGAAATAAATGGGCAATCATTGCCTTCGCTTGCATCAACAATCCAACCTAAACCATCTTCGCCGTGACATTCTTTGTACTTAATCACGTCAGCTGTATGGTTAGTAATAATATCGAAAAATACTTTAATATTGCGCTTATGTGCTTGGTCGATAAAGTGTTTTAGCTCTGCGTTGCTGCCCAGGTGTGGATCAATTTCTGTAAAATCTAAGATCCAATAGCCATGATATCCTGAGGTTCCAGCTTGCACCGCACGATTACGTAATACCGGCGTTAACCAAATAGCGCTAATCCCCATATGATCAAGATAAGGTAATTTCTCAGTAAGGCCTGCTAAGTCGCCGCCGTGATACATACCTTTATGGCTTTTATCAAAACCACCACGAGAAACGCGACGTTTTTTATCATTAACAGCAGCACCTTGATCATTACTTAAGTCACCATTATGAAAACGATCAGGTAGGACAAAGTAAAAGACTTCCTCTTGAAAGTCACGTTGCTGATAAGGCGCCAGTTTTTCAGCTTTTGCAACGAACTCAGCATTACTTGCTTGACTCGCTTGACTTAGTTGAGAGGTCAAACAGGATAGGCCTATTGCTGCTAGTACCGAACATTTACTGATAAAATTCATAGAGGCTCTCTTAATATTGACTAGTTAACGGCTCATGTAAACACTTAGTTATCACCCTATTGCGAGTGTGATGACTAAGCTGTTTTAATCTTACATTTAAAAATAAACCCTGTAGATTACCGCCTAGGGGCTGCGGTAAATACCAACGAGTAGTGAGGAAAAATCGGCACCAACATTAAAGCTTGCTATAAAAACAGCCAAAAGGCGGTAGCTGTAATTCACCATCCACAATAGTTGCACTTGTGAGTTTGTGCCCTGACAACGCTATTAGCTTCTCACTTTGTTGAGTCAGTGATGACATGGCCACGGCTTGATATTGATCACTAAAGTTAAAACAAACTAATAACTGCTCGCCTTGATACTCACGGACAAAAGCCAATATCGGCTCAGCGCTATCAACAAAGTTAATATCACCATAACGTAATGCTGGTTGCTCTTTGCGCCAACGATTAAAATGGCGATAACTATTTAGTACTGAATCAACCTCTTCATCTTGTAGATCGACTGACTGAGCAAAATGCTCACTTGAAACCGGTAACCATGGTGTACCTTCACTAAAACCAGCATTAACTAAGTCATGCTGCCATGGGTGTGGCGTTCTACAACCATCTCTGCCTTTAAATTGTGGCCAGAAGGTGATGCCATACGGGTCTTGAATATCTTCATAGGCAATATCAGCTTCAGTTAGCCCTAATTCTTCACCTTGGTAGCTACAAATGCTGCCACGCAGGGATGAGATCATAGCAAATAGCATTTTTGCAAAGCTTTTATTATCAAAACCGCCCCACCTTGTCACAACACGCTCTACATCATGGTTTGAAATAGACCAACATGGCCAACCATCTGAAACACGCGATTCAAGTGTTTCTACTACTTGCTTAATGTAGGCGGCACTAAAATTATCAGTTAATAAATCAAAGCTATACCCCATGTGTAGACGACTATTGCCTTGAGTATACTCAGCCATGGTTTTTAATGAATCTTCTGAAGAAATTTCACCTAATGCCACGGTACCCGGATACTGATTAAGTAAACTACGAATATCTTCCATAAAACCTAGGTTTTCATCTTGAGTATTATTAAAATAATGATACTGATATGCGTATGGATTTTTTTCATCAAAGCCGATACTTTGTCTTAACGCTTTAGGTTTAGCGGGATTATCACGTAGCTTAGCGTCATGGTAACAAAAATTGATTGCATCAAGGCGGAATCCGTCAACACCACGTTTAAGCCAAAATTCAATATTATCTAATACCGCTTGGCGAACGTCAGGATTATGAAAGTTCAAATCTGGCTGACTTGTTAAGAAGTTATGTAGGTAATATTGTTGACGCCTAGGCTCCCAAGTCCAACCGGAACCACCAAAGATAGATAACCAATTATTAGGCGCCGTGCCATCCTCGGCCGCATCACTCCACACGTACCAATCAGCCTTATCATTACTTTGATCTTCACGACTGTCGATAAACCATTGATGCTGATCGGAAGTGTGACTAAGCACTTGATCAATCATTATTTTAATGCCCAAGTCATGAGCTTTTACAACCAACTCATCAAAGTCAGCTAAGGTACCAAAAATAGGGTCAATATCACGATAGTCACTGATATCATAACCAAAATCTTTCATTGGGGACTTGAAGAATGGCGAGATCCAAATAGCATCAACACCTAAACTAGCAATATAATCTAACTTACTGATTATTCCTGGCAAATCGCCTATACCATCCTGATTAGCATCATAGAAGCTACGTGGATAAATCTGATAAATTACCGCGCCACGCCACCACATTTGTTCATTCATTTGAAAACCCCAACACTGATATTTTTAGTCACAATTCAATAAAGACTTAAGATGCTTATCACCAAACATCGATATAACCATACCCGTGGTTAAGTAACCGACTATGCCACTCAATAGCTGTGGAAATAAGGTAATAACTGCAAAGTAAATAATTAAAATCGTCGTATTTATTAATTCTTCAAATAAGAATACGCAATTAAAAAGTTACCTGAAAGGCTTTGCATACGTATGTATTGCTATTGTTATAAATTGCATACGTATGTAATAACAATTGTCGACTTAGTCTGTATTGCATACGTATTCAAGATGTTGCGCAGGCTAGAGTAAGGTTATTATCAATAACAGTCCGTTTTTAAATCCACTTTAAGGGTATTGTTTTGCGCCTATTTACACTAAAATTATTCAACGTTAACTATATAACGTTAATAGTAATAAGCTTACTCGTCGTCATAGTTACCTCAACGACATCATTGGCCAGTGACAACAATTATCTTTACCATAAAAGATCAGGTAATAGTGTTGTTATTAACACAAATTTAGCGACAGTCACTTTAAATGCTTATGGCGAAGGCGCAATAGCAACACATTATCAAAGTATTGAGAATAAACTCCCTGCGAGTCACCTCCCCTCATTCGCTATTAAGGAGAAAGCGATAAGCCATGCCTTCAATATTAAAGAAGATAAAAAACAACTGACATTAACTTCAAATAAACTCAGTGCAGTTATCAATAAGTCCCCTTTCTCAATTAGTTACTTTCAAAAAAGAAAACACCAAGAAAACAAGTTACTTATCGCTGAACAACCAGGTTTTTTTAGCGGTAGCGTAAATGAAGTTACCGAAATAGCCACGAGTGAAGACAGTAGCACTACGAGCCAAAAGACCAAGAATCAGCCAGTACAAGGCTTTCGCTTTCTTTTAAACGATACTGAAAAATTACTCGGCGGCGGCGAACGTGTATTAGGCATGGATAGGCGTGGTCAAAGCTTCCCACTTTATAATCGCGCGCATTACGGTTACACCACACAATCTGAGCAGATGAATTTCTCTATACCTGCGGTAATGTCGAGTGAAAAATATATAGTACTGTTTGATAACTCTGCCAAGGGCTATATGGATTTAGCTAAAAAAGAAAAAAACACTCTAGAATTTTCTGCCGTTGCGGGTCGTATGGCCTATATCGTTTTTTCCGCTGAGACTTACCCTAAGTTACTCAATAATTATGTTGATGTTACGGGTAAACAACCCCTACCACCGCGCTGGTCATTAGGTAATTATGCTTCTCGTTTTGGTTATCGTTCTGAAAATGAAGTGAGAGCAACGGTAAAAAAATTTATTGATTTAGACTTCCCACTTGATGCGTTGATTTTAGACCTATATTGGTTCGGTAAAGATATTAAAGGACATATGGGTAATCTTGCATGGGATAAAGGTGCTTTTCCTGAGCCAGAGAAAATGATCAGTGATCTGAAGGAGCAGGGCGTAAAGACTATCTTGATCACAGAACCCTTTATTTTGAGTACATCAAGCAAATGGCAAGATGCCGTTGAGCAACAAGCATTAGCAAAAGATCAACATGGTAAAGCTAAACAATTTGACTTTTATTTTGGTAATACTGGTTTAGTTGATGTCTTCAATGACAAAGGCCAGCAATGGTTTAACGATATTTATCGAAAGCTTTATCATCAGGGGGTTACTGGTTGGTGGGGAGACTTGGGTGAACCAGAAGTTCACCCAAGTAACACATTACATACCCTTAACGATGGTAGCATTGTAACTGCTGATGCTATCCATAATGTTTATGGTCATCAATGGGCAAAAATGGTTTTTGATAATCAATTGAAAATGAATGCTGATCAACGACCATTTATTTTAATGCGTTCGGGTTTTGCTGGTTCGCAGCGGTACTCCATGATCCCTTGGACAGGCGATGTTAGTCGCTCTTGGGGAGGTTTAAAACCGCAAGTTGAGCTGAGCTTACAAATGAGTTTGTTAGGCATGGCTTATACCCATTCAGATTTAGGCGGCTTTGCTGGCGGCGAAACATTTGACCACGAAATGTATATTCGCTGGTTACAGTACGGCGTTTTTCAACCTATTTATCGCCCACACGCTCAAGATAATATTGCTCCTGAAGTCGTATTTCATGACAAACAAACCCAAGATATTTTAAGAGAGTACATAAAGTTAAGGTACAAACTACTGCCGTACAATTACACCTTAGCTTATCAAAACAGTACCACTGGCATGCCATTAATGCGCCCGCTTTTCTTTGAATTTAAAGCTGAAAACAACGTTGAAAAAACATTAGAAAATACTCTTAACGATAAAAACGATTTGGCGGTATTTGACAATGCTACGAGTTACCTGTGGGGCGATGCGTTTTTAGTCACGCCTGTAGTATCAGCAAATGTTAATACTGTAGAAATTGACTTACCTGCAGGTGTTTGGTTTGACTATTTCACCCATGACAATGAACCCGCTAAAAAGTATCAAGGTAATCAAAAAATTGTATTGCCTACACGTTTAGACGCTTTACCAGTACTTGTTCGTGGCGGGGCATTTATTCCTATGATTGATGAGATTCAATCCACACAAGATTATGACGCCAGCAATTTAACCTTACATTATTATGCTGATAAATCTGTCGCCAGCGCCAATTATGAAATGTATGAGGATGACGGTAAAACCTATCAGGCTATCGAAAAGGGTTTATTTGAATTACTACAGTTTTCCGCAACACATAAAGAGCAGCTAAATATACACCTTACCCGCAGCGGTAAAGGTTATAAAAATATGCCTTTAGAACGCAATATGACCTTGGTAATTCACAATATGAGCAAAGCACCGAACAAAGTCAGTCTGAACAATAAACGAATAAATAATGTTATTTGGCAAGAAAAAAGCAAGACCCTAGCCGTCACTTTTACTTGGCAACATCAACCTCTAACCTTAACGATACAATAAGTCATGAATACACGCTTCCCCATTTCAAAAAACAGCACCATTAACTTAATTGCCGATATTGGTGGTACTAATATTCGCATAGCGCAAGCTAGCGGTAGAACAACCACAGATACCAGTGACGTCAATATCAGTAACCTTGAAACTTATCAATGCAAGCAGTTTGTCAGTTTAACAGAGGTGATTTCTCATTATATTACCGTTAAAGGCTTGGGTAAATGCAGTATTAATGCCTGTTTCGCGATTGCCTGTCCTGTTGATAAAGACTTGATTAGCATGACCAATTTACCTTGGAAGTTTTCTCAGCAAGAACTCAAGAAAACATTAAAACTAAATACCCTGAATTTTATCAATGATTACACAGCCATTGCCATGGCTATTCCGTTACTGTCTGATGCTCAAAAAGTAAAAGTTGGTGGCGGCACAAGCGTTAAGGGCAAACCGATTTCAGTATGTGGCCCGGGCACAGGTTTAGGGGTTGCTAATTTAGTACCTATAACTGTTGCAGGTACTGAGCAATGGCACTGCATTAGCGGTGAAGGAGGCCATATAGATTTTGCACCACAGAATGAAAGAGAGCAAAAAGTATTGAATTTTATTCAAGACATAAAAAAGCGGGTTTCATATGAGCAATTATTATCGGGATACGGCTTAGAGCAAGTTTTTCAAGCACTAGTACTAGCTAATAAGGGTAAAGAAGGCAAAGAACTCCCTATGATTAACGAGCATCTTTCAGCAAAAGAAATAACCACCAAAGCCCTTGATAATACCTGCCATACATGTAAGCAAACACTCACTCTATTTTGTGACGTACTCGGTAGTTTTGCTGGAAACCTTGCCTTAATAATGAATAGTCAAGGCGGTGTATATATTGCTGGCGGTATAGTACCGCGCTTTGTTGATTACTTGAAATCGAGTGGCTTTAGAAGCCGATTTGAAAATAAAGGCCGCCTTTCTGAGATAACAGAGCAAGCACCTACTTATGTGATTACAGAGCAGCAACCGGGATTACTCGGTGCTGCCGCTTTTGTTTTACAGTAACCGCTAAAACTCGGTATTGAATACGTATGTAAACGCTAGTGGTTACTAAGAAAACTGGGTATATTAAATTCATTGCTGTAGCTTTGTTGATAGTCTATTTCAATACACACCTTGTTTATGCCTTATTGGTATTGCACATTATTATTGAGTTTTTCTAAGATAATAATGTGCTTTTTTTTTAAACAAGTACGCACCACATAACAATAAGAGTTCTCGAAATGAGCAATACAGATAATCATCATCAGCAAAAACCACGTTTAAGTTTCTGGCAAATATGGAATGTTAGCTTCGGTTTTCTTGGTGTGCAATTTGGCTTTGCCTTGCAAAATGCCAACGCGAGCCGGATACTTTCTGATTTAGGTGCGGATTTACACTCATTATCACTTTTTTGGCTAGTTGCCCCCATCATGGGCTTGATAATTCAGCCAATTGTCGGTTCAGCTTCCGACAAGACATGGAATAAGCTGGGCCGTCGTAATCCTTATATCCTTGCAGGCGGTTTTGCAGCTGCAATTGGTATGTTATTAATGCCAAATTCAGCAACGTTAGCTAGCTTTATCACGCCACTATTTTTTGGCGCTATGATGTTAGCGTTAATGGACGCTTCTTTTAACTTAGCTTTTCAACCGTTTCGTGCTTTAGTATCTGACATGGTGCCAGCACAGCAACGTAACGTTGGTTACTCTATTCAGTCTTTTTTGATTAATATAGGCGCTGTTTTTGGTTCAATCTTACCGTTCGTTTTAACAAACGTTATTGGCCTAGAAAATACCGCTAATAACGGTCAAGTTGCGCCATCAGTTATTTGGGCTTTTTATATTGGCGCCACTGTTATGCTCGGATCGGTTTTATGGACCGTGATACGTACCAAAGAATATAAGCCCGGCACTAATGGCTTACCTGCACTTGAAGAACCAAAAGTAGAACAGCCCCTGAGTGAGAAATTTATCGGTTTTTTATCTTTAGTTAAAACGATGCCAACAACGATGAAACAGCTTGCTGTAGTACAGTTTTTCTCTTGGTTTGCCTTATTTATTATGTGGGTATACACCATGCCAGCTATTGCTCAACATATTTGGGGCATTGATGCCAAATGGTTTGATCCTACTTACTTAGAATCTGTAGGTACAATTCCAGAGCATATCGCACAAGCTAAAGGTACTGCTGGTGATTGGGTCGGTATTATTTTTGCGGCCTATTCATTATTTGCAGCTATTGCTTCGCTGTTTATGGCTAAAGTTGCTAATAAAATAGGTCGTAAGCTGACTTACTCGCTATCGTTACTTGCTGGTGGTATTGGCTATTTAAGTATTATGCTGGTTCATAACCCAGAAATAGTACTAGTTAATTTAGGCATTACACAAATTACAGTGCCTCAAGGCGCAGTGTTATTGTTTTTACCTATGATAGGAGTTGGCATGGCATGGGCGGCTATATTAGCAATGCCTTACGCTATTTTGGCAGGTTCATTGCCTGTGAAACAAACAGGCGTTTATATGGGGATTTTTAATTTCACTATTGCGGCGCCACAAATAATTTCAGGTATTTTTGCCGGTTGGATTCTAACCGCGGTATTTGATAACCAAGCCATTTATATTATTATGTTAGCTGGTATTTCGATGTTATTAGGGGCACTTGCGGTTAACTTTGTCAAAGAAGATATCGAGCAAGTCATAGTGACAGAACAGGTAAGTAGCACTTCTTAAAGTTATAGTTAAAACATTAATTAAAACGCTACTTATTCCCTTAATATATAGGTATGTGTCACTTGAACTTTATGCGGATAGTGGCACGATACTTATCTTATCGATACAGTTAAAATAAAGGTCTTAAGCTTTACGCCATAAAGGCCTTATCAACTACCGCAAGATTTACGAACAACTAATTCAGGTGGTATCAAGGTGGTTTTAGCTTCTTCACCACTAATCATAGTCAGTAAGGTATCAACCAATAACTCACCTGCTAACTGTGTATCTTGTTTCACTGTTGTCAGTGGCGGAAAAGTGAAACTAGCAATAGCAATATCATCAAAACCAACTAACGACACTTGCTCAGGAATATCAATATGATGTTCTTGTAGGGCTCGCATCGCACCAATAGCAATCAGGTCACAAGCAGCACATATTGCATCAAAAGATTCACCACTAGCAATCAACTGACAAGCGGCTTGATAACCAGCTTCTTCAGTGTATAAAGCATTAAATTGTAAAGCAGGGTTCACGTTAAGATTATTGTCTTCTAACGACTGACAGTGGCCTTTATAGCGATCAAAAAACTCTGGCGCATGACTAGAAGCACTACCTAAAAAGGCCAGTTTATTCCGCCCTTGTTTGAGTAGGTGAGCTGTCATCTCTTTACCACCTTGGTAGTTATCACAACCCACTGAGATAAGTGGTAAGTTTTTAACTTCTGCGCCCCAACGTACAAAGTGTGTACCTTGCTCCAGCAACTTTACTAACTTCTCTTCATAGTCAACATAATCGCCATAGCCTAATAAAATTAAGCCATCAGCCTTGTTACTATCTTCAAAATCTGCATGCCAATCATCACTTGCTTGTTGAAAAGATACCAATAAGTCATAGCCTTTTTTCGCACAAGCGCGCGTGATACTGCCTAACATTGAGAGAAAAAAAGGATTTATTGCTGAGTCATCATTGGTAGGATCTTCGAATAACAGCAAGGCAATAGTATCACTTTGCTGTGAACGTAAATTACTGGCATTTTTATCAACCTTATAATTTAATTCTTTGGCGATTGCCTGGATTTTTTCTCGTGTTGCCTCATTGACTAAAGGACTATTTCGTAAAGCTCTGGAGACAGTAGATTGAGAAACCCCTGCCCGGTAAGCGATATCAAATGATGTGGCTTTTTCTTTCACACGACCTACTTAAAAAATACAATAACCAGAAATATAATTAATAAATAATATACCTGAGCGACTGTCTTTTGTATAGCTAGCAGGGCTGTAAACTCGCTTAACTCGCTAACAAGTTGGTAATAATTGACTTGATTATTTTACTTGGATATTTTGCTTCTTATGGGTAATAAAAAACCCAGTGAGCAGCTTTTCTGCTTACTGGGTTTCTACTGACTTTAAATACTGTTAATCAATACTAGAAAATTGAACCTATTTCTAAATTATATGAACCAATACTGGCATCATCTGAGTGACTAAAATCTATCCATGCTTGTTTATAACTAGCACGGAAAAATAAACTGTTATCTAACTCATACCTAAAGCCTACGGCGAAATTGTATGAAAAGCGCGTATCATCATAAGTATTTTGATAGCCTTCACATATATAACCCCACCATGGATCCCACCAACAAAGTGAATTTGGTGGTCCATCAGCTATATTACTATCAATATAGCTCCAGCCTGCTCCAGCTTGTACATACGGTGTAAACTGAGAGGCAAAAACACTATAAACAAGGTTAAACTGGCTTTCGAGTAAATCCATTTTATGGTGAATATTATACTTTTCACCATTGTCATCTATCAATGTTGCTTCATAACTTGGTGTTGATGAAGAGAAATCAAAGTTCAAAAGGATATGAGGGTTTAAATTATATCCCAGAGTAAAGCCCCAACCAAAATCACTTTCAGTGGCTGTTTTAGCACCATTTTGACCATCAATATCAGTAGACTGATTGTTAAGTAGTTTAAAACTCGCTTCCCACTTATCAGCTCGCTTAGTGTAATTAGCATTCGCATCAGTACTTACCGTACCTACTAATAAACCAATAACGCAGCTAACTACCATTAACTTTGATATTAACACCTTGTTAAAAAACATCATTAATCCTTTAATTGTCTTGTGCTTAAAAAATTATAGGGCTTTAGTCGCACGAGAAACGTATTCGCCAGAGCGAGTATCAATACGTACTTTCTCACCAATTTGCACAAACAAAGGTACACGTACAACAGCGCCTGTAGCTAGCGTAGCTGGCTTGCCGCCTGTTCCAGCCGTGTCACCTTTTAAACCTGGGTCTGTTTCAGTAATATCAATTTCAACAAAGTTTGCTGGTGTTACTGTGATTGGTGTGCCATTCCATAAAGTAATAGTACAAATGTCACCTTCAACTAACCACTTAACAGTATCAGCTACTGCTTTTTCTTCCGCACCGATTTGCTCAAAAGTATCATTATTCATGAAATGCCAGAACTCACCATCAGCGTATAGATAGGCAAGTTCAACTTCCATTACATCAGCACCTTCAACTGTCTCTCCAGATTTAAAGGTTTTCTCTAATACTTTACCTGAAACTAATTTACGAATTTTTACACGGCTAAAGGCTTGGCCTTTACCTGGTTTTACCAATTCATTTTCAAGAATGTTACAAGGTTCGCCATCAAGCATGATTTTAAGTCCAGCTTTGAACTGGTTGGTACTGAAATTAGCCATAATAAGAGTGCTCTTTTATTGATTACTTAGTTAATTAATTTGATCTTCACTAGGTTATAACCGTTATAATGGCATAAGTAACTAGTAAGAGATGTTCAATTGAAATTAGAATTGCCGCAGATAATAACCCAAATTGATCATGATTTGCATCTTTGTGATGAAAAATCATGGCAAAAAGATTTACGTAATGTTATCACTGACCCTGAACAACTATTAGCCTTGGTTGATATTGCCCCCAAGGACTATTTACAACATTTCAAAGCCCGTAAGTTATTTCCAGTGCGTGTGCCGCTACCATTTATAAAGCGCATGAAAAAGGGCGATATTAACGATCCGTTGCTTAAACAAGTCATGCCCCTATCTGATGAATTTTTACAAAGTGATGGCTATTCTACTGATCCATTAGGTGAGCACGATACCGTAGCTGAAGGGTTGCTACATAAATACAAACACCGTGTCTTAATGATAGTTAAATCAGCCTGCGCCATTAATTGCCGTTATTGTTTTCGCCGTCATTTTCCCTACCAAGATAACAGCCCCAACAAAAAGCGTTGGCAAAGTGCCCTTGATTATATTGCGATTCACACCGAAATTAGTGAAGTCATTTTTAGCGGTGGTGATCCTTTAATGGCCAATGATGATCACTTAGCTTGGCTTATAGATAAAATTGAACAAATCTCTCATGTAAAACGTTTACGTATTCACTCTCGTTTACCTGTAGTAATCCCTAAGCGAATTACCACAGGTCTTGTTTCATTGTTAAGAAACTCGCGTTTAAAAGCGACTATGGTTTTACATATTAACCATCCAAACGAGATTAATAGTGAATTAATAGCAGCACTTGAACCGTTGCGAGTAGCACGTATCCCACTTTTTAACCAAAGTGTGCTATTACGCGGCGTTAATGACGATGCCGTAATACTAAATAATTTAAGTGAGACTTTATTTGATGCTGGTATTCAACCTTATTATTTACACCTTTTTGATGCTGTACAAGGGGCTGCCCACTTTGATGTAAGCGAAGAGGTGGCGGTCAAAATAGTTAAAGAAATGTTGGCAAGTTTACCCGGATTTTTAATGCCTAAATTGGTGAGAGAAATTGCCGGTCAAACTAACAAAACGCCTATCAATCTGGCATAATTGTTGTAATTCAGAAAAAACCTAAAAGTAAAAAACTTATGACTAAAGCAATTGAACAACAACTGATTGAAAATATATCTGTTATCTTAAAGAAATCGATGACAGCTGATGCAACCTTAGCCGATTTACGAGAGCAGAAAAAAGCTAGCTTTAAAGCTATTTTTACTGCGGACTCCCCTTTTAATAGTACCGCAGATACTTTTCAACCTTACGTTGAAGAGATGGCCGATGACCTATTAGCATGGCAAGCAAGTAAAGATCAAAGCCAGTTAATCGCTTTAGTGAAAAAAATTGAGCAATTATTCACTGTGCTAGCGAACTTTGAGCAAAGCTATAGCAATTAGATCACCTATTGACTATCACATAATCAATAAAGTAATCGATGAGCGAATTGATTACTTTATTGATGGCTTTATTGATGGCTTTATTGATGACTTTATTGAGTGTTTTATTGATTTTCCAATAACTCAGTTTAATCAACTAGTATTACTCCCCCATATTACTCTGTGACTCTTTCTGCCATTACTTGTACTTTACAATCATGTTCATTGAGTAAAGCTAATATATTTAAATTAAGTTTATTTATTTCATCTAAATAGACATCAAAGTCTGTAGTTTTTACATAAGCAAGAATATCCAACTCTAGCCCATAAATAGTATACGCCTTAAAATGTGTACGTAATGGTGATGCAGCTATCATATCAGAGGAACTTAACATATCTCTAACCGCCACCAACAAAGCATCTATACTGTCCTTTCTAGTATCTGGCGTTAAGAAAATCTTAGGTCTAAAAGCTATCTTTTCACGCTCAGAAAAGTTCTCTATATTCATATCAATAAACTTAGCATTGGCGACATAAATAACCGTTCTTTCTAAAGTACGTATACGTGTTGAACGTAAACCAATTTCTTCCACTACTCCAAAACTATTGCCAAATCGGCAAAAATCACCAATTTTAATTGGCGCTGAGGTATACAAGGTAATTGCGCCAATTATATTTTCTACCGTTTTTTGTGCAGCCAGTGCAATAGCTAAACCACCTATACCTAAGCCTGCTAATAAAGTTGAGGCATTAAAACCGAGATTTTCTAACCAGTTTAATGTAGCGATGGCAAAAACTATCAGCTTTATTACAGTTCCGGCGGGCCTTAATAAATATACAGCTAACGGCTTATCTTGGGCGATAAACTTTTCTGCCAATATTGTTTTCATTAAATCAATAAAGCGAAAAAATACCCAGCACCAGGCAATTGTTAATAAGGTACTACCTTCAGTTACCGCTTTTAAAGCGATGGTAACATTGGCTTCATCATGAAAATTACGCGCAAGTATCACTGCCATTAATAAAGCGACAGGTTCTTTAATAAAGCTTAATACGTCATTAGAAGCATTTTTATAGGCTCGCTTAATACCAAAAGCTGTCAACCAGGTAAAAACTTTAGCTAACATATAATAAAGCGATAACATTAACGTAAAATAAAACCACTGCCAGAGCATAACGCCAAATAAGTTTATTGCAGGGAGGTTTTTAGCTAAAAATTCGCCTAAAGGTGAATACGAGTAACGCTTAAATAGTCTTGGGATCTTCTCAACCGTGGCATTAGAAATTTTCCATATTTTAACCTTATCTCCTGCTCGAGGGATGTGCTGTAATAATATATCTACATCATTACCTTGGTATTCAACCTGACCAACTAACTCTCTATAAGAAGGCAAATTATCATTTAGCCGTCCTTCTTGTTTGGCGCTAATACTGTTTAAGTCAACCCATAAAGTACGGTTTAGCACCACTCCTAATTGTCGAGCCAACTCTTCTTTGCCAACACTTAAAGTTTTTTCAGATAGGTTACGATAATCTAAGTAGTTAGTAGCCAATGGTAAGTTTGCTGAACGCATCGCACGTAAATATCCAGCTATAGCACTTCTTGGTTGTCCTCGTTCATATTCATCACGAGGAACCTTAAAGGTATCTTCAATGTCACGTTCACTTGAACTTTCATCCGAGTTTTCTTGCCTATCAAGCATCTTTTTAATTGACACTTCTTTACCTGTGCTACTTGATGATTGTGCCGTAACATCAAACGAACTCATCAGACTGAGTAATATAAAGACAATAATCGGTTGGCAAAAAAGAGTAGAGTTTAGGGTAGGCTTCATTGCGCTTTTTCCTTGCGATAACATAAAGTAACTTAACAAAGATAATAACTTAATTACTTCAGGGAAAAAACAAACAGCAAAAATAAAAAAAGCCACCGAAGTGACTTTTTATGACCTTAAAAGATGTAAAATTATTTTTTAATAATCAATTCTTTAAAGGTTTTTTCAAACCAGTCATCGAGCATTTTCTTTTCATAACCTAATGACTTATTGCGATACTTTAATTGATTGCCTAACATGAAGTTCATGTCTTTTACTACTACCTCATCTGATTGAATTACCTTTCCTGTACCATCAAGAAGCTGATAAGAAAAATTCATTCTTGGAATATAAATTTGCTTAACTATTCGTGTTTGATTGATACCCGCAGCATTGGTATCACCTGCTAGGTCAACATCAGTTACGTCAATTTTAAGCACCTGCCCTTCTGGCAATGTGGCAGCAAGTTTGGAAAAATGTTTTTCAAAACTTTTAAATGTACGTTCTCTAAAAGATTTACGATTTTCATTACCTGAGTCAATATCTCGATAACTTTTATAATCAGTCCAAGTTACTTCACTACTTGCTGCAAATACACTAGGAGCCAATAATAACGTCGAAAGTAACAGTGTTACTATATAAGTAGATTGTTTCATAGGTTATTCCTCTCATTAAATATTCAACTTTAGTTAAGCAAAAAGTAGCGACTAAAACAGTGTTAAAATGCTACCTACTTGTGCTAATTTGTAGCGTAAAACTGTTTCATAACCCGACTAACAATTGCAGCAGTACGTTGTGCTCTTTCTGCTTCATTATTATCTTCATGAGCAAAACCTTGTACTGCACCACGCCAAACTTTTTTCCCTGTAACAACATCTTCGATATAAATTAAAAAGCTGCCCTTTTTCAAATCACCCTTACCAGGCAAACCCGGAGTAATACCAAATTTACTATTAATAGCTTTGTCTGATAAGTCACTGGCTAGCGCAATACCAAAACCCACATGAAATTCAGGGGCGTTGGTAGCGCCAGCTCTTTTAAATCCATGACTACTCAAGTCTGTAATGATGGCATCCGCATAAAGCTTATATACCGCTTGAGTTTGCTCTGGCTTTAAAGAAGTTTCTTCTACATATTTCGGGGCTAAAGAAAACTGGCTACCAGGTGAATATGATATTGGAATATCTCGAACACTGGATATGGCTATTTGGTTTTTATTTACCTTGGGCTCTTGAGGAACAGTCACACAAGCGCTCACAATCAAGCTGCTAAATAAGGCGATGGCTACACTAATATTTTTCTTCATTTTTCAATCCTAGAAATATGTATTAACACTTCAATACTGACCTAATTCTGTAATTAAGTATATAAATACATTCAATCAAAAACTGCAACAGTATGTAATTAAAATAATCAAATATGATCAGCTGTCCGCGAGTGATAATGGCTTTGTTACTATGTATTTTTAACATTAAGAATTACTTAAACGCCTAAATTAAATACAATATTTACCTACTGTCATAAAAATGAAACCTTCAGTGATTAAACTTTATAAAAAATAGGTAATCTTGGAGAAAACCTCAATGACATCAGTATTTTCAGGCGCATGGACAGAGGAAAACCAACTGCTAAAAACGAAATTAGCGCAACTTGCACAGTTGGCAAGCAGTGAATTTGATATTGAAATATCAATCGACAAAATGCTTGCCGAAAATGACTATCGGCAATTAGTAATTAGTGAATTAACCCAACTTGCCCAACCAGAAATAAATAAAATCACAACCTGGTTGTTAACTGTTGATAAAAACATAGCAGTTAACAAGAAAAAAGAATCAAATTTAGGTACAAAACAATATGCTTTACTACTTTCTTTCACGGCACTTATTGTTATCACTTGTATATTTTGGTTAACCACTACGGATTCTCCCAAGACATCAAATTCACTCACCACACCTGAGATAGTGAGTTTAGATACTCCCGAAAATACTATCGTTAGTACACCAACACTGAAGACTGCAAGTACAGAAAATCAATCACCACCAGCTAACATCAGCGCTACAGCGCCAGTAATAAAACCAGCGATAAAAACACCAGTGAAAAGTAAAACGGTATTCCGTTTACACGGTTCAAATACCATAGGTGAAAAATTGGCGCCAATGTTATTAGAAGGTTTCTTACAAACCAAAGATATCAATAACTACTATTGGACAAAAAGAGCGCCTTTAGAGCGAACTTTGCACTACACAGTAAATAAAAAAGATTATGCCATTGAGTTATACGCACACGGCTCTAGTACCGCCTTTTCTGCACTAAATAATAAAACGGCAGATATAGGTATGTCTTCTCGTCGCATTAAAAATAAGGAGGCAAGACAGCTAGCCAATAGTGTTGGCAATTTGAGTAAAGTAGGCAATGAACATATTATTGGCTTAGACGGCTTAGCTGTTATTGTTAATCAAAATAATGCTGTAAAGCAGATTTCCAGTAAAACACTAGCAAATATTTTTTCTGGTGAAATTAGTAATTGGTCACAGCTAGGTGGCCCTTCACTGCCTATTAAACTTTATGCAAGAGACCAGCATTCTGGTACTTGGGATACTTTTAAAAGTTTGGTGCTAAAAAAGCATAATAAAAAATTATCTACACAAGCACAGCGATTTGAATCAAGTTCTAAGCTATCAACTTTAGTGTCACAAAATGAAGGAGCAATTGGCTTTATTGGGCTAAATTATGTATTACATAATAAAGCCTTAGCAATTGCAGCAAGTAAAGATGCCAGTGCTATTTTTCCAACACGCTTTACCGTAGGTACTGAAGATTATGCACTTTCTAGACGTTTATATTTTTATACCCCAACTTCATCATCAAACTTAATAAAAGACTTTGCACAATATGCGCTATCCACCCAAGGTCAACAAGTCGTTGCTGACGCAGGGCTAATTTCTCAAAACATTAAATTAGAGCAAGTTTACCCGCTAGCGAAATCTCCTGAGAAATATCAGCAGTATGCCAAAGCAGCTAAGCGACTATCACTTAATTTCAGGTTTGATTATGCAACTAAAGATCTTGATAACAAAGGTAAGCGAGATTTACAGCGACTGGTAGGTTTTATGGAAAAACATCAAAACCGCCGTATCGTTTTAATGGGATTTTCAGACAGTATTGGTGCTAAAGCTAAAAATAGCAGCCTATCACTTAAACGAGCTAAATCAGTTGAATTAGCTTTAACAGCACGGGGGATTCCTGTACTGGCAGTGGAGGCTCTAGGGGAAGCACTACCTATCGCTAATAATAATACAGAAGCAGGTCGTAAACGTAACCGACGTGTAGAAGTGTGGTTACTTTAACCTGAATCCTGGATAATGAGTACTTGATGTTTAAATTAAAACAATGACTTAGGATTGTTAAGAATTAAATTTACACGTTGAAGTAGCGATATACGCTATCAATGTTTCAATTTACTCGATTATCAAGGCAAAACGTTTATGAATAACGGGTTATTTATTGACGTTTTAACGCTGAGAATCGAATAAAGGGGAATGTTGATTAAGTGCTGCTTATCCATAATTCAGGTTACTTTAATAAAATAAAGTTACTTTAATAATTCTGCAATATTTATTGATTATTATACTTAGAGCCAATTAAGCAATGTTTGATTGGCTTTGAAGATAAAGTCAGTTTTATTAAAGGAGTAAATTATGTTTAACTTATTATCTAGCCAAACAAAATTGTTAACACTGCTTAGCCAATACCCTATCAATGAACTTCAAGTGGTTTGTGATAATTTAAAACTGATCACTAGGCTACTTAATCTTAATGCAACTGAGTTATTAGCAAACCGCCGTGATTATGGGGTTTTATTGCCACAAGAAGACACCATAAACATAAGTATCAAAAAAGAAAAACCAGCCCTTCCATGTAACGAATTATTACTTGATAAACGGTCACTTACAAAAGTGATAAACAGTTTTTGCTTAACTGAAGCGATTCTAGTTAGAAATAACTTCAGTAATTGTTTAGATTTTATTACCGAGCAAAATATAGCGACACAGACGATACCCGTTGCTAAGCCCGCGAATTTTGATAAAACTACTGACATAGAAAAGAGCAACGTTTCACCTATTCGTTTAACCGCAATTAAACAACGTTTAGCAAACGCCATACAAAATCCCACAGAGAAGCAGGCACAAGTCAAAAATAAGCTAAATAGCTTACTAGATACACCAAGAGTAATCATTCCAAAGAAATCCTCTAAACAGGCTTGATAAGCATTATTTATGAAATAATATACGCTAACTGTCTAGCGCTAAACGAACCTCTTAAAGGTGAAAGTAATATCATCAAGTTTGTGCTCTTGTTGTGCACATGGAAAATATAGAAAACCAAAATACTCGAGTGACCAATCACTGGCATGGATGATTAAGATAAAAGTCGCTTCGGCATATTTTAACCCATATTACTTAACATTATCCTTTATCCAGAGCTCTGGTTAATTAATTCTTTCCCCTTGATAAAACATTTACCAATAAAATATTAACGCGTAAACCTCACTTTATAAAATCCATTCTGAAAGAAATTTATATAATCTTTTAACTGTTCTTATATCAACAAAACCACTCCAGCGTTTTATATAAAAAACAAATAAAAATTGTTAAAAAATCCTCATTTTTGAGGATAGTTAACAAAATAACTATCTCCTAATATTACCCCACTGCATAGAGATGTTGCAGTTATGGAGTCTGAAACCATCAAAACGGGGCGTAATCCGAAAAGCCAATGAGTAGGAACTAAAAATGGAAAACTGTTTTAAAGAGGGAATGATATGTCTTTAATGCCAAATGAATGTACCGTATTTGTTCAAGTGTGGGTGGATGTAAATGCTCTAAAGCAAGGTTCAACCAACGGCTGCTATGCTGTTTCTAATAGAAGCCAAGATTCTAGTGGTGAAGGCACTGATAGCTTAACCACTAAGGTCATCACCAATAGTAATGTTTGTTGGTCGGTATTGCCTATTGACCCGCAGTATACGGGCGAATTTAGCATCACAGAAATTGGTGTAGAGTCAGGTTGGTCAACCCCACCTGCCCCAGTAGAAGGTAAACCAAACGTATTTACAGGGAAATTAACCGAATCGACCGTGATCGGTAAAGTAAATTCAAATGTTCAATTCAGCTATAACGGCGGAAACGCAGTCACTGTAGACCTGCCGATCACTGTCATTCCAGTTTCAAGTTAGTTTGTAAACCTAACACCTTTTATATATTGAATTAAGGAGAATCTTATTATGAGTTACAAATTAAACCGCCCTTTTACAGCAAGTACTGTAGTCCCTGCAAGAGTAATCAATATCGCCGTAGACACTGTTTTCTTGTATAGCCAAACAAATGGTCAATACGCTGGCACTGGTATATATATGATGGATAACAATGCTGCTGGCGGAAGTTATGGCGAAGGAGGCCTTGAACTTCATTCTGACGTTACCGCAGGTTTTGGTATTGGTTTTAATGTATTTCCAGTTGATGCGGAAGGCTCACAAGGCGATACTGTTGAGATTGTTGGCTTTGAAGTATCTCAAGGTACTAACATTTTTGGCAACTTTGGCTACCCATCGAAGCAAGATGATAGCTCTTCATATCAATGGATTGGTACAGCAATGTTACAAGGTGAGTGCACTTACCAAGTGAAAATAGCTGTCTCTGTTGGCGGAGCACCTAAAAAGTACTATTGGTGGGACCCGTTCTTCGTTTGTAAAGCTTAATTGTATTAAACCCTACAATTTGAGCCCTATCACTAGGGCTCAAAAAAATACTAAATCATGAATATTAACAAAGAACACTACATCTCTAAAATAGTACTATTTATAAGCGGTGTACAACATTCCTATGCTCAGAGTTTATTTATTAAAAGCGTAGATTAACCCATCTAAAAATCGATGAATTAACCTACGATCATTAGTAATAATTTTAGCGTCACCCTCCATGTTTGGCGTTACCTTTAATTCATAGCCAAAACTTGAAATTAACTTTTCAGGTAGACTAACTTTCACCAAATTGGACTTCCCTGAGTTTACTTATCCCCTAAAGAATTTCTTCTTAGACATAAAAAACCTGCCGAAGCAGGTTTTTAAAATATGAGAATGTATTTTGGGGCACATTTCATAGAGAAAATAGTTTAGTACAAGGCCCTTTAGTATAACGTTTAGTGTTTCTTAAACGAGTAGTAAAGCAACGTCGTAATTAACGTTTAATCAAGTGAAATTACATCATGCCGCCCAAACACCACCTACAACCTGTAACAGTTGATATGTATAGCTTTCTGATATCATTACTGACTACATTTATGGCTACAAAGCTGGCGACATGACATCAACTGACACTAAGTATCTAAAACAACGCGGTAACATATGGTGGTACCAAAGGCGCATACCCAAAGACCTATTAGAGCATTTTGATGGTCAAACGACCATTTCAGAAAGCCTTGGTACAGCGGATATTCGAGTAGCAAGAGTTCAACGTGATATTCTCAACGGTAAGCTACAAGAACGAAAATTCAGCGCGCCTAATAAAGATAGGCATAGGTTTATTGAGCTTGTACAGTCAATGACTGAGGATAAAAACAAATTCCCTGCATCTTGGGATGAGCACTATGACCTCGATAAAGTGCAACGAAATGGTGATGAGGTATTCATTCATGCTTATACAACTGTAAATGAACGAAAAGACCATAGGGGAAGTTACCAAATAACACTTAAAGAAGCCCTAGCTAATTGGGTCAGCAGATACGGAAAAGAAAAACACAAAGATACTGTTAATAAAATTAAAAAGTCTGTTGTTAATTTTTTAAAATTCATAACGCTTAACGACATTCAGTTAGAAGATATTTCCAAACGACATGTACATGATTACATTAGGCTTTTATTATCAACAAAAGCCACAACCACTACACAAGCAGAGCTGAGCCGCCTTAGGTCTATTTGGCGATACTGCGAGCAAGTAGGTGAAGTAACTACGCCCTGCCCTTTTAGCAATCATTCATTTTCTGGTGGCACTGAGACCAACAAGAAAAAGTCATTCACTACTAATGAAATCAGCCAAATAAAAGACCTGATAACCAATGAAGGTCAATTAGAGCAACTATTAGTTAAGTTAGGCGCATTTACAGGTTGTCGAATATCTGAATTATGTAATCTAAAGGCGAAGCATGTTGAATATACGGACGGAATCTATGCCATCTTCATAGAGAAAGGAAAAACAAATGCCGCAAAACGAGTAATTCCACTTACTGACGAGTTAGGCGAAAGGTTAAAAGAGTTAGCAGACTCTAAAGATGAAAATGAGCTGTTACTTGGTTTTGATGGTAAAACCATGAGTCGTTGGTTTTCTAGAATTAAAGCAGCCAATATTTCAACCGACCCTGCTAAGTGCTTTCACTCATTTAGGGTAATGTTTTCTACTGCAATGCAACGAGCTGAGGTAATTGAATTGAAAGCAGCTGCCATACTCGGTCATAAACGTGGTGAAACACTGACATATGATTATTACTCTGATGGTTACGCACTTCCTGTATTAAAAGAAGCGTATGACCAATGCGTTGAGCATATCATTTGGTAATGGCCTTTCTTTAGGGTCTACCCAATGAAAATATCTTGCCAAAACTAAAAAAACCACCTCAAAGACATTCTTTCAGGTGGTTTTTTCGTTTATCACTAGGGTATGGCCTAATGGGAAGCCATTTGTACACTATATGATAAGCACCAATAAATACTTCAGATTTAATTTAATATCGATGACAGCCTTTACGCTCGATTACTTTGTTAAATACGTGCGTCTGTTCTGAAGCCATCCATATAATAAATGTTGTTGTGGCTACGTCTATCAGGGTCATGAATTTTAACTCCTGACGCAACTATTACTGATATTGAACCAGCCCCATGTAATGGAGGTATTATGACGTCTTTATCAATGAAATATACATTGTAGTCTCGAATTTTAACGTCTTTCAGATAACTTGCTTTAGCGCCGTCTTCCCACGCTTTTAGTTCGGCGGGAGTAGCTGGTTTAGCAACGGAGAAAAAATTGTGTTTAATAGATTCTAACAGTGATTGAGCTTGCTCTTTTGCACTCTGGATATCGTGATTCATACTCCATATCTGTGACTGAGTATTTTGCAGTTGCTGTCTTAATATTTCAGCCTCACTTGTTGTTTCTGTTTTTGTTTTCTCGCTTTGAAGCCTTTTAACTGACTGCTTTATTTTCGCACAGCTACCAGTAACAGCGTCTGTTAAATCACATTCATCATCATCATAGAAAGTCGCTGTTACACCCGATAAATCAGTTGGTAATCGGAATGTTTTTTCGGCAGATTTAGGAACCAAAATAAAGCATCTCTCTAAACCTAGTGCCCCAATGAACATACCTAGCTCAAGTACAACATTGTCCCTAACAGAGCTGTACTCCTTCTCTCTTATTAGTGTTTTATCATCTTGATGAAAAACAAAAACAGCATAATCTGCTTCTTTCGTTTTATTAATGAGGGTTGTTATAGTTATTGATGACAAATCAAAAGCATTTTCCCAAAGCTTCACTCGCATTTCTTGCTCAAGCTTAATATGCACAGCTTCTGCAACTGAAATAGCTTCAGATGAAGACGCTATGAACACTGTCGGTTTATCACTCATTTGCAACCCTTGTAAATTGGAAGATTATTATCGAGACTTATTACTAAAATCCATCTTATGGATTTCATTTAATTGCTGTTAATATCACATAGTTTCAAAGTTTTAGATATAAAACCACCGATAATTGTGCAAATAAAAAGGTACCTCAGGCCTTTTTAATAACCCGATGCACACTTGAAAGGCTTATCCCTAACCGCTCAGCTATCAATCGCTTAGATACACCATCAGCAACTAACAATTTAACATCATCAGCCTTAGCCATTGCTGTTGCCTTTCGACCTCGATACTTACCCTTTTGCTTAGCTAGTGCGATACCTTCGGCCTGCCTTTCAAGCAATAGCTGGCGCTCGAAGCTAGCCACGGCACCTATCATGGTTAACATCAACCGACCTGTCGGTGATGAAGTATCAATACCGAGATTTAACACCTGAAGTGATACTTTCTTCTCATCAAGGTACTCTACTATTTCCAGTAAATGCTTTGTGTTCCGCGCCAGCCTACATAACTTAGTCACTTTGACGATATCGCCAACACGTACATAATCAAGCATCCTCTCAAGCTCTTTACGTTCAGTTTTAGCACCTGACTCTTTCTCTTTAAATACCTTGTCGCAAGTATCTAGAGCGATCATTTGAGCTTCTAGCGACTGTCCTGCTGTACTTACTCTTGCGTAGCCTACAACTGTCATATTATCCCCTTAAACCAGCATCACACTGGCTAATAGTCCGTTTGATATCAATTATCTTAGTAATATTACTGGCTGTTATTGCCCTTGAAAATTAACAAGTATTTCTATTGCGATAGCCAATGCTGATATTGCCGCTGCCACTACCATTTTGATTAATATTTCTTTCATTTTAATTACCTTGTTTTCTTTATGAGTTAGCCAGAAACAGATAACTCTTCTTACTAATCTTATGCCAGCTTAGTGTCTGAATATTGAATTACTATCAATCACTTACACTGAATGTATGAAAACATAGTGCAAACATACGGCTAGTAGTTGCTTATAAATCGTAAACTATAGAGGTAAGCAATAATTAAGGAGCAAACATGCTGAAAATGAGTAAACGCTGCATACCAGAAGGTAAGCGCAAAGAATTAATACGGCTAGCAGATGCAGGTTACACCTACCTGTCGATAGCAGAGCATTTAAAGGTAAACCGCAATACAGTTTCAAGGGCAGTCAGGCGAGAGCGAAATCAAGAGCACGAAAATCAACAGCAACTACTCAATTCAATTCTAAAACGTGCCAGTAATAAAGCGCATTAGGCCATTGTCATGTATTTGAAGTTAAAAAAAGAAACATACGCAAGATTAATCGATAGTGCTAACCATGCTGACATGGCTCTGGCCGCTTATATTAATCAAATACTAGAGCAGAAAATAATCCAACAAGGAAGTAAAAATGAGCAATACGGAGATAGAAGTTCAACAACAGAATGCTAATGAATGGGCAGATGACATCAAAGCACAAGGCTGGAGCTGGTTCACTGGTAACGAAAGCAGAGTATACCTTTGGAACCATCATACCGATGCGAAAAATTCAGTTGATGCAATGATGTTAAAGGCTAGAAAAGCGAACATTGACGCTAGTCATAGTAAAGTTGCGCTAGAAATGAGGTTGCCAACTGTTGAGGGCAAGATATTTGCACCTTCACAACCTAGAGTGTTAACGAAAAACGGGTGTAATTACTTTAATAGCTTCAAATCTCAGCAGGCGTTTGTTGAGGGCATAGCCACAGAGGAATTCATCGAAGATGATGATACTTTAACTGGGCGATTAGAGCTTTTTGATGAGTTTCTTCATCGTTTAACGTCAAATGTAGAAGATAAACAGTGGTTAACTTGCTGGATGGCTCACATGATTCAAAAGCCAGAAGAAAGACCAAGCGTTCACCCACTATTTCGTACCGACCATGGTGTTGGTAAAAACGTCTTAGTAGAGCAAGTTCTATCTAAGTTACTAAGTGAGCAGACAGTTACGACAAGCCTTAGAGAGATTCGTAACGCTCATTCAGAAAGCGTTGCTAATAACCTACTTGTATTTGTCGATGAATCAAAAGCTAAAGGTATGAACGTGTATCTTGAAATGAAAAGCATGTTGGCATCACGAGAAATGGTCATAAACCCTAAGTTTATTAGGCCGTATACGCAGCAGTTATACTCGCGCTTTATGTTTGCAGATAACACAGAAGGCCGAGCATTCAACATTGAGCAAGATGACCGTAGAATCTACGTTTGTGAATACGTTTTACATGAGATTGACAAGGCTGAAACTCAAGAGTTTATTCAAGGGTTTTTAGAGTGGTGGACAATTTACTGGCCTGATGTTTATCGATGGTTATCAACCTTTGACATTAGCGATTGGAGCCCTCACACATGCCCTATGACCGATGCAAAACGAGAATACTTTGATATGTGTGTTGACCCACTTGATGACCTAATAACATCTTACAGAGACAAAGGCAGAGTAACCATAACTGAGCGTTGCTGGGACTGGCACATATCAAGTAATGAACTCGGAGATGATTACTCTTGGCAAACTTTACATAAAGGGACAAGCTTTAAATATAAACTTGAAGAGGCAGGTTACCGAAGTAAGAAACTAGTTAAGCGAATTGACAACCGCCAGCACTCTTGTCGAGCTTGGGTATTAAATAACTTAACTGGTGGTGAAGGTTACGATATTCTTCAAGGTGAACTTGATACGGCTCGGCAGAGCAGTTCTGAAAACCAAGATAGCATTTGTGCTAGTGCTAATGACTATACTGTTTAGCTGCTATTTAAATAAAAGAGTATTTTTAAGGTGGTCACCATGGTCACAACTTGTTAAGAGCCAGAAAACTTAAAGCTGGATTGCTTTTTAGTACAGTGCCTCATATTAGATGCTGGTCACTAACATGATATCAAGGTGGTAATTTCGACTTTTACATGGTCACTAGTAGCAAAAAACGATGGATTAACGAAAAATCAGGCACAAAAAAGGGTGCCGCCGTCTCCAACTAAGCACCCTTGACTGTCTACATCAGTGTCTACAGAACTTTATAACCTACTGATTATAAAGGGCTGTAAGTGAGCAGCGTGGCTTACATCATGCCGCCCATGCCACCCATACCACCGCCCATACCGCCCATATCAGGCATAGCAGGAGAAGCATCTTGAGGTGCATCGGTAATCATTACTTCAGTTGTTAACATTAAACCGGCAACAGACGCTGCAAATTGTAATGCTGAACGTGTTACTTTAGTTGGGTCTAAAATACCCATTGCAATCATATCGCCGTATGTACTGTTACCAGCATTGTAACCGTAGTTATCTGACCCGTTACGTACTTCATTTAACACTACTGATGATTCATCACCACAGTTTGATACGATTTGACGAAGAGGAGCTTCCATTGCACGAATAGCCACGTTAATACCGTGAGTTTGGTCTTCGTTAATGCCTTCTAAGCTTTTGATTGCTTCAGCGGCGCGAACTAATGCAACACCACCACCAGCAACAACACCTTCTTCAACAGCAGCACGAGTTGCATGTAATGCATCTTCAACACGAGCTTTTTTCTCTTTCATTTCAATTTCTGTTGCTGCGCCAACTTTAATTACCGCAACACCGCCAGCTAATTTAGCTAAACGTTCTTGAAGCTTTTCTTTATCGTAATCTGAAGATGACTCTTCAATTTGGCCACGAATTTGAGATACACGCGCTTTAATATCAGCTTCAACACCAATACCGTCAATAATAGTTGTGTTGTCTTTAGAGATGATGACACGCTTAGCTTGACCTAAATCTTCTAACGTTGTTTTTTCAAGCTCCATGCCGATTTCTTCAGAAATAACAGTGCCAGCAGTTAATGTAGCAACATCTTGTAGCATCGCTTTACGACGGTCGCCAAAACCTGGCGCTTTAACAGCAGCAACTTTAACAATACCACGCATGTTGTTAACAACTAATGTTGCTAATGCTTCACCTTCAACATCTTCAGCAATAATTAATAGTGGCTTGCCCGCTTTAGCAACACCTTCAAGTGTTGTTAGTAATTCACGAATATTTGAAACTTTTTTATCTACAAGTAAGATAAATGGGTTTTCTAATTCAACACTACCGTTTTCTTGATTATTGATGAAATATGGTGATAAGTAACCACGGTCGAATTGCATACCTTCAACTACGTCTAATTCATCAGTTAGCGCTTGACCTTCTTCAACAGTAATAACACCTTCAGTGCCTACTTTGTCCATTGCAGTAGCAATGATTTGACCAACAGTTTCATCAGAGTTAGCAGAAATAGTACCTACTTGTTCAATCGCTTTATTGTCAGTAACAGGTGTAGAAGCATCTTTAAGTGCGGCAACAGCAGCTACCACAGCTTTATCAATACCACGCTTAAGATCCATTGGGTTCATGCCGGCAGCAATTGATTTCAAACCTTCGTTTACGATAGCTTGTGCTAATACCGTTGCTGTAGTTGTTCCGTCACCAGCTTCATCATTGGCTTTAGAAGCAACTTCTTTCACCATTTGTGCGCCCATGTTTTCAAACTTGTCTTCAAGTTCGATTTCTTTAGCAACTGAAACACCATCTTTAGTGATTGTTGGACCACCAAAAGATTTATCTAAAACTACGTTACGACCTTTAGGGCCTAATGTTACTTTTACCGCATCAGCTAAAACATTTACGCCTTTTAGCATTTTTACACGAGCGTCATTTCCAAATAATACGTCTTTTGCAGCCATGTTATTTATTCCTATAATTTTGTTTATTTATAAAATAATTAGTTTTGAATCTATACTCTTAAGCAGATTTTTAATTAAGTTAATTCGCTTAAGAGCAAAGAAGAAGCACGGAGCTGACACTAGTCAGTGAGTACTTCTGATGCCGCCCTTAAGATGAAGAAGCGACATTAAAATTTCTGCGACTATTCTACGATCGCTAAAATGTCTGATTCAGAAAGGATTAGTACTTCTTCACCGTCAATTTTCTCAGTTTTAACGCCGTAACCTTCAGAGAAGATAACTTGATCGCCAATTTTAACGTCTAACGCACGTACTTCACCATTCTCTAGAATACGGCCATTGCCTACAGCAATAACTTCGCCGCGAGTCGATTTTTCAGCAGCACTACCCATAAGTACGATACCGCCTTCTGATTTTGACTCTACGTCTTTACGCTTAACAATTACACGATCATGTAGTGGACGAATGCTCATTAATTCTCTCCTGATTTTACTTATTTAATTAGTAAATTATGTGGTAAGTTTTCCAGCCTTAATAACCATTAAAGTTAATGACTAGAGATTGTTGTTTATAGAAATGGGGATAAAAAAAGCCGACACAAGGTCAGCTTTAAAATAAATTTAATCCTAGTAGGCTTAGTCTTTGCGCTTGAACTCACCTTCTAAGGTATCACCTTGGTGGTGTGATAGCGGAGTATTTACTGTGTCTCTCGAGGCTGTGAAAGGTTCTGAGTTAGCTTCATGCTGGTAAACATTCCCCTGAGCACCATGCTGGAAAGTCGCACCGGCAGAAAATTGATTAACCTTGATATTTTTTTGAACTTGCTGGGCAATTGCTGCTCGAACACTCGGTATCAATAGCGATAAACCAAAAATATCAGTAACAAAGCCTGGGGTAACTAATAAAACACCTGCCACAAGCAACATTAAACCTGTGACTATTTCAGCAGATGGCATTTCACCCTGCGCCATTTTACCTTGTACAGATTGTAGGGTGGCTATCCCTTGCTGACGCACATACTTGGCACCTAACCAAGCACTTAAAATGACAATAGCGATTGTCGGCCATACACCAAGTAACGCACCAACTTGCATAATCACCGTTATTTCGATGATAGGGATAATAATAAATAGTACAAACAATAGTTGAAACATAATGATTCCTTCTTTTCTATGAAACTTATATTGGGCTGAACGGGTCTTTTTCAAGGTCAGTTGACCAGTATCACGATTAGCCTTAAGTTTTCACTAATACTCAGGGTATACTATCAACAATATTGCGTAACGAAGGTAACAAAATTGTATCAATTAGTATTAACAACGTGCCCAAATGAAATCGTCGCCAAAAACATTGCTCAGCATTTGGTTACAGAAAGACTTGCCGCTTGCGTTAATATTATTGCTAATATCACCTCCGTATATAGTTGGCAAGATGAATTGCATTGCGACAATGAAGTACAATTACTGATTAAAACCGAAGGAAATAAGTTCGCGGCCTTAAACGCGCGAATTAATCAATTGCACCCATATGATGTGGTGGAAGTTATTGCCTTGAATATCCAGCAAGGTGATAAACAATATTTAAACTGGATCTCCAATTCTTTGAAGTAGGCTCAATGAAAAATTTACTTTCCCTATACTTAATAATGTTAGCAGCTTTTACATTTCAACCCGCTGCGGCACAAGAAAAGCAATCTATCTTTGATACCTCAAATACTAGCTTGTTTAGTAATGATGACGAATTCCTAAAAGTTGACCAAGCGTTCTCGTTTAATTTTTATCAAAAAGATAATCAATTAGAAGTTAGCTTTGACATTGCCCCAGGGTACTACCTTTATCGCCATCAATTTAAGTTTAAAGGTAAAAACATCCAATTTACTCAAGTTCAACTACCTGAGGGTATAGATCATGAAGATGAGTTTTTTGGTGTGCAAAAGGTATTTACTGAGCAATTAACATTCACCATAAACCTTGAAGAGGTATCAAGCGATGCCAGTATCAAGGTTACTTACCAAGGTTGTGCTGAAAAAGGTCTGTGTTATCCTCCTACAAGTAAAGTAGTAGAGTTAAGTAAAATAACGGCAACGGGTGCTGGCTCTGCAACAACTAATTCAACGTCGAGTGATACCAACAATTCACAATTAAGCCAAGTTCAGGCTCAGAAAAGTGAGCAACATCAATTAGCAGATATGCTTAAACAAGATAGCTTGCTCTTAACACTTGTGGCCTTTTTTATTGGTGGCCTGTTACTGTCATTTACGCCTTGTGTTTTCCCTATGTACCCTATTTTAACAGGTATTATTGTTGGCCAAGGAAAGCAATTAACAACTAAAAAAGCATTCAGCTTATCTTTTTTCTATGTACAAGGTATGGCCGTAACTTACACTCTTTTAGGTGTTGTTGTTGCATTAGCAGGTGCAAAATTTCAAGCTGTTTTTCAACATCCTGCAGTGTTAATAGGCCTTAGTGTGCTATTTATATTTTTAGCATTATCAATGTTTGGCGTATTTAATTTAGCATTACCAGCAAGCTGGCAAAATAAGCTTAACAACCTCAGTAATAAGCAAAAAGGTGGTTCCATTACTGGTGTCTTAATGATGGGAGTTATTTCAGGCTTGGTTGCTTCTCCTTGCACAACAGCGCCATTGACAGGTGCATTACTTTATATATCTCAAACTGGTGATGTAATTTTAGGGGCATCTGCATTATATGCATTAAGCTTAGGCATGGGCTTACCCTTATTAATCCTAGGTAGCTCAGGTGGTAAACTATTGCCTAAAGCTGGTGCTTGGATGAATATCATTAAAAATGTTTTTGGTTTACTTTTATTAGCTGTACCAGTGTTTTTATTAGAACGCTTTATTCCTGAAGCAGCAAGCCAAGCATTATGGGCATTATTATTATTGGCCAGTGCCAGCTACTTTTATGTTGCTAATCAAAACCACGCAGAAAAACAAAACGCTAGCGATGAAAAAGGTTTCTGGTATGGCTTACGGTCTTTAGTGATATTTTTGATGTTGTTTTTTGGCGCAAGTATGAGCTATCAGTTAGTATTTCCAAGCAGTAACATTGCTACTAACGAGCACCACCTAAACTTTAAGCAAGTAACTACTTTGGCACAACTAAATAATGAAGTTGTCCTTGCAAACAAGCAGGGTAAAACGGTTATGGTAGATTTATATGCTGATTGGTGCAAAGCCTGTAAAGAGTTTGAGAAATATACTTTTGTTGATAAGCAGGTTCAAGAAGCGCTTAGTAATAGTGTTTGGTTACAAATCGATATGACAGATTTTGACTCACCTAATAATGCAGAGCTTGTTCAGCATTTTACCATTCTAGGTCTACCATCAATTTTATTCTTTGATTTACAAGGTAACGAATTAACCAAGCAACGTACTACCGGATTTCTCGATGCTGCTGGTTTCACGACACACATTAATACAATATTTAATTAATTTTGGGATAGTAACCATAGTTACTAAATATGGTTACTTGAACTAATTCCTATAGTTAATAACATAAAGCCACCTAAGTAGTTATTTCTTAGGTGGCTTTTTTATATAGCATTTAAGAGACAGATAAAGAGTGGATAGATGCCAACGTTTATTCGTGTGAGGCTATCACATAAGTTAGTGTAAATTTACTACTTTAAACGTTTCCACCGGTTGAATGGACATCACTATCTTCTTTAGGGACTTTCCAATAACCGTCAACCGTTTGTTCATCTAACATAGTAAAAATATCTATTTCATGGATAGGTTTAGAGTAATAATATCCCTGAATAATATCGCAATCATTTTCAGTTAAGCTCCGCAGTTGCGCCTTAGTTTCAACACCTTCAGCAACAACCATTAAACCTAAGTTCTTCACCATAGCAATCGTCGAGGTAATAATTTGAAAATCAGAATGATTTTCTAACATACCAAAAACAAAGCTTTTATCTATTTTTATCACGTCAACTGGCATTTTCTTCAAGTAGGCTAGTGACGAATACCCCGTACCAAAGTCATCAATGGCAAAGCTAAAACCTATTTTTTTTAGCGACTCCATCATGGCGATGGTGTGCTCCATATCTTTAACTAATGTTTGCTCAGTTAACTCTAGTTCAAAACTTTGTGCTGATATTGAAAATTCTTGTAATAGCTCTTTTAAAAAGTGCGGTAGGTTTGCATCAATGAACTGACCTGCAGATAGGTTAATCGCTATGCGCATATCGGTTAAACCGTATTTTTTAATAGAGATTGCCAGTTCAAAACATCGGCGTATAATCCAGTAGCCTAGCTCAATCATATGTTGAGAGTTTTCTAATATAGGAATGAAGTCTTCTGGTGAAATCATACCTCGTTCTGGATGTTGCCAACGCAGCAGTGCTTCAAAACCGTATAGTTTTTTAGTTTTAGCACATATTTGTGGTTGTAAACTCAAACTAAACTGTTGCTTAGCTAACGCTTGTCTTACTTCACCTTCCAGCATCACGCGATGAGCAACCCGCTGAAACATCTCTTGATGATAGACATGATACTGGCCGCCACCATTATCTTTTGCTTCATACATGGCAATATCAGCATGACTAATTAAATCATCTGACTTCTCTGTAGCCATGTTTGTATAAGCTATGCCGATACTGGTCGAAACATAAAAAATATTTGAGCCTAACTTAATAGACTCTTTAAACTGCAATAGCACTCTTTCAGCAACTTCAATCGCCTCATCAACACTGTTTAGGTGACTAAGTACAATAACAAATTCATCCCCACCAAAACGACTAGCTAAATCTAAATCGCCAACACTAACCCGTACACGCTCAGCGGCTTGAATAAGTAGTTTGTCACCAATGCTGTGGCCATTACTATCATTTACCTTTTTAAAGTCATCTAAGTCCAGAAACAATACCGCAACACCACTTTTATGACGGGCTATATTGGCTAGCGACTTACGCAGCTGATAGTTAAGCATGTTTCTATTAGGCAAACCTGTCAATAGATCATACATTGCTATATTTTCTAACTCTTTGGTCTTTTGCTCTACCACCAAATTAAGCTGTTCAAGCTCAAAGCTAAGCTCTTGTGATGAATGGGTTAAAACATCTAACTCATCGGCGAACATTCTTGGCCTTTTTAGATCAACTTGGCGAAACTCATCAAACTTTTTTTGAGCCAATAAAGGTAAAGCATTAGAGAGCAGTAATAAACGCTTAGTAAACGGGCTAGAAATAAAGTAAACAAAACTCGCTAATAAGATAAAAATAAGGCTTAAAGATAAAATAAAGCGCTGTTGGTATGCATCATTCTTAGTTTTAAATGCTGTTACATCATCAATCAAGACTAAGTAAAAACCTTGTTTTTCCTGCTTTGAAAGTAGAAGTAGGTTAAGCAGGTAGCTATTATCTTCAACGTCGAGTTTTAATCCTTTTTCAAGGATTGTATTAAGTTTTGAATCCGACTTATCTAACGTTAACAAAGACTCCGTTAGTGCTAAATTTGAGGCTGAAATAACTTTTGCTTTAGCTGTATTAATTTTATTTTCATTTTGAGTGGCAATACGAATTACTGCGACATCCCTATCTAGCGTTGTCTTTAACGCAAATAACATATCAACTAATGAGGTACTCATAGTGACAACAACCATATCCCCCCGCCTATTAAGTAAAGGTAAACTTAATAGCAATTGACAACTCTGAGGGCAATATATTCGATGTTCAGGCTCTTGTAACCTTAACACTTGTGCCATATTGTCTTGTACTGCATCGGGAAAATCATTTGTGGCAAATAAGATGTTTTGTTGATCATCAACCAACCAAATATCTTCGACATTTAGGTGTAATTGCAAAGCGTCATATTGCTTTTCAAGTTGTCTCGCTAAAGTAGAAAAATCATCTTGCTCTGATAGCTGAATTAAATCAGTAAATGACTCTAACCACACAGTTAGCTTAGTGCGTAATATATCATTATGCAGATTGACTTGCAGCTGACCTTGCACTGTATTATTTTGTTGAAACTCTTGATAATCTTGCTGCAACCGCCAATATGACAGCGATGAAAAACCTACGGCTAAAAACAGTAATGTTGATACAATCAGTACTAAGAGCTTGGTTGGAACACCAATAAATTTTTTAATCATTACAATTCTACTTCTAGAACCAGTACATCAATTGTACGGCCCACATTTTCCAATCTTCTGAGTCATTAATTTGTGTATTAGGCACTACTACGGGTGTTAACCTACCAGCCCCCCTTACCCAATGATATTCAGCTCTGATACTAAAGTTACTGGTCATGTCGTAATTTACCCCAATGGTAGTATCTTTATGAAAACCAAAGTAATAAGGTATTTTCCCGCCCGACTTTTGCTCTAACTCTTTACCCTCTTTATCATCTTTATCTAAATAAAAATCTTCATAACGGGCTAATAAAGTCAGTTTGGTGGTTAATTTGTAGCGAGACTGTATGTAGAACCCTTGGCCAATATTGTCCAGCTCAAAGCCTGGAAAATAAAAACCATCTATGGTAAAGCGTTGTTGGTAAATTTCAGCACTAAACTCCCAATTTTCCCCCTCATAAAGAGCATTAGCGGTATAAAATTGAAAAGCAAAATCACTGTCATAAAACATATCACCACTTTCAAGACCGCCTTGGTCATAGGTAAAACCGGCATCGAGTAGTGACAAACCAAAGCGCCATGAGGAAAAAGCTGGCTGCCAATAAAAACTAGCCTGGGCATCATAATCTTGCTCCGCAGAGCCTTGAGCATATTCACTTAAAATATTTTTTGTTTGTTCATCTGAAATAGGGGAGCTTCCGTAGCTTAATTGCCAATCGAAATCACCATAGTTATCAGAGCTATAACTTAGTTTTCCTGCAACACCATCGCTACCAACCGCAATATCTCTAAAACCATCAAAATAGACTGATTGCGGAAGAATAATACTTGGTCTTGCAAAAGGAATATCGCGAGAGCTAGAATAAAGCCAATGGTTGTTTTTAAAGCGGCCTAAATATATATTCGCTTGCCACTGTTCGCTAGTAAAGGCGGACCAATCTATTAATGCATAATCTATCCTAGCACCTTGTGAATAACGATTACCCCCATCTAAATATACCACCTGAGCGGCCAAACGAAATTTATCAGATAGTTGATAAGTGGCGTTAAGACCTATTTCAGTCAATTCAGCAGATAGCTCACCATCATCATTAACAAAGTCACTACCATCAACATCAATCAATCCCTGAGAAATAAAGCCATGTAATTGAAAGTCTTGCGAGTTAGAGTAAGTTTTTTCTTCAGCTTGCGCGATTGCTCCACAAGATACTACTAATAAAATGGTCAGCATTAAAGAGTGAGAAAATATCCCTTTCGAACGATATAAATTATTAACTCTGCTAGATAATCTTACTGCAGCATTAGTCTTTAATTTTAACAACATTTACTACTCCTTTACTGCTAACCTGCGCTTCTTCCATATTAGCGACTTGTCGACCTGAAGCCATAGTCACTGTTAAAACTTGTTTTTGCTGTTGCTCTATCTTTATTAAGGTGCCTTCTTCAATATAGCCTATAGCTCCGGGAGTGTTAATAACAGCCTGAAGTAACTCTTGTTCAGATTGAACAATAGTTGGTGCAACACCTAAGCCAGAATAAGTTAACTTGTGCCAAATACGGTTGAGTTGATAAGGAAATATTTGTAAACGCTCTTTGGCAAAACGTTGGTGCAGTGAATGTTGGCTAGGTAATACAAAAACTGTAATCGCGTGATTATCACCCCAACGTAATTGGCGCATTGTATATATTCGTCGTAATTGCGACTTAGTCAAGGTGCTTTCAGCAACTTGTGAATGGGTGACTATCTCAATTGCTGAGGCTTGTGAGGGCACAAGACAAATAAGCATAAGTAAAATAGCTAAGGAATGGTGTTTAATAAGAAAGCCCTGCATGAACGCTAAACAAATATAAAAAAACTTTTAAAATCAATATGGTAATACCAATAACTCAGTAATAATAGCTTAAATAAGCAAAAAATCAAACACATACATTGGTCATAACAGGTTTGACCAGTACTTTGCTGCTATATTCTTCGAAAACACGGGCATTATCGCCAATAACAAAAAAAACATGAAAAACTAACTTTTTTGGTTCACAGCGTCTCTATTTTATGTAATTATTAGCGCCAATTATTATTTATAGGCGTTTTAGCAGAAGATGACCGCAAAGTTTACAGTTTTAGTGTTAAATGGCCCTAACTTAAATATGCTAGGTAAACGAGAACCCACTATCTATGGTAAGCAAAGCTTGTCAGATATTATTAGGGAGCTTAGTTTGCAAGCTGATAAAAAAGATATTGCATTAACACACCTGCAATCAAATGCTGAACATGAATTAATCGATGCAATACATCAAGGTTATCAGAAAATAGATTTTATCATCATTAACCCTGCTGCATTCACACATACCAGTGTTGCTTTAAGGGATGCACTACTTTCTGTATCTATACCTTTTATAGAAGTGCATTTATCAAATGTACATGCTCGCGAAGCATTTAGAAAACACTCTTATTTATCTGATATTGCCATAGGTATTATTAGTGGACTTGGTTCACAAGGTTATAGCTATGCTCTTGATGCTGCGCATTCTTATTTAAATAATATCTCGACAAATAAAAACACATAACAAACCGTAACAGTTAGTGACCAATCATTAACCTATATTAAAAAATATTAATTTTAGCAACCCATATTAAAGGTGTTCCAATGGATATTCGTAAAATCAAAAAACTTATCGAACTTGTTGAAGAGTCTGGTATCAATGAATTAGAAATCTCTGAAGGTGAAGAGTCAGTACGCATTAGCCGCGGTGCCGTTATTTCCGCAGCACCTATGATGCAAGCAGCGCCTATGGCTGCTCCTGTTGCAGCTGCTCCAATTGCCGCTGCCCCTGCTGAAGCTTCAGCAGCAGCTCCAGTAATTTCAGGCCACATTGTGCGCTCTCCTATGGTTGGAACTTACTATGCTTCTGCATCTCCTGATGCTCCTGCATTTGCTGAAGTTGGTAAACATGTAAATGCTGGCGATACATTATGTATTGTTGAAGCAATGAAAATGATGAACCAAATTGAAGCTGATAAGTCTGGTGTAATCAAAGAAATTTTAGCGCAAAATGAAGATGCTATTGAATTTGACCAACCGCTATTCATCATTGAATAAACCCACTTATCTTAAATAAAAGATTTCAAACATAAGGGTTATTCCATGTTAGATAAAGTTGTTATCGCCAACCGTGGCGAAATTGCCTTAAGAATATTGCGCGCTTGTAAAGAGCTTGGTATCAAAACGGTAGCTGTTCATTCAACTGCTGATAAAAACCTAAAACATGTTTTATTAGCTGATGAAACTATTTGTATTGGTAAGGCTCCTGCGCCTGATAGTTACCTAAATATTCCAGCGATTATTACTGCTGCTGAAGTAACAAATGCTGTAGCGATTCATCCTGGATATGGCTTTTTAGCTGAAAATGCTGACTTTGCTGAACAAGTAGAAAATTCAGGTTTTGCCTTTATTGGTCCAAAAGCTGAAAGCATCCGTATTATGGGTGATAAAGTTGCAGCGATCAAAGCAATGAAAGTAGCTGGTGTACCATGTGTACCTGGTTCAGATGGTCCATTGAATGACGATGATGATGCAAACAAAGCCCATGCTAAACGTATTGGCTACCCTGTTATCGTTAAAGCCGCTGGTGGTGGTGGTGGTCGTGGTATGCGTGTTGTACGCAACGAAGAAGAGTTAGTCGATTCAATTGCGTTAACCAAAAAAGAAGCTGGCACAATCTTCAAGAATGATATGGTTTACATGGAAAAATTCCTTGAGAACCCACGTCATGTTGAAATCCAGATCATTGCCGATGGTAAAGGAACTGCAGTTCACTTAGGTGAACGTGATTGTTCAATGCAACGTCGTCATCAAAAAGTAGTTGAAGAAGCGCCAGCACCAGGAATTACTCCTGAAATGCGCGCCAAAATTGGTGAGCGTTGTTGTAATGCTTGTGTTGAGATTAATTATCGTGGTGCTGGTACCTTTGAATTCTTGTATGAAAATGGTGAGTTTTACTTCATCGAAATGAATACACGTATTCAGGTAGAACATCCTGTAACAGAAATGATTACGGGTGTTGATTTGATCAAAGAACAACTTCGAGTTGCTGCTGGTCAACCTTTGTCTGTGACACAAGATGATATCAAAATTACTGGGCATTCAATTGAGTGTCGTATTAATGCTGAAGACCCTCGTACTTTTATCCCTTCACCAGGTAAAATTACCCGTTTCCACCCACCTGGTGGTTTAGGTGTACGTTGGGATTCTCACATTTATGCTGATTATTCTGTACCACCACATTATGACTCTATGATTGGTAAACTAATCACTTGGGGTGATAACCGCGATGTTGCCATTGCACGTATGCGTAACGCTCTATCAGAATTAGTGATTGATGGTATTAAAACCAACATTACTTTGCATCAAGATATCCTCAGTGATCAAGGTTTTGTTAATGGTGGTGCCAACATTCATTACTTAGAACACAAATTAGCTGAACTTGATTAGTTTTTGTTAAAAGTAACGTAGCATACTTCTAGATCTTCTATCTTTTGGAGCTAACGTACATATTAAAAGCCCTGCAATTGCAGGGCTTTTTTGTTATTCTGTCTCTATAAATGCAAGTATATTTCACTTATTTCGAGTTAAACAAGTTATGTCCAATTCTCATGAAAAACCAATTGCTCCTGCCGATGACGACTGTTGTGGTGGTGGTGCGTGTAATCCTTGTGTGTGGGATGGCTATTACGCTGAATTGCAAAAGTGGCGTATAGAAGAAGCTAAACGCCGAGAGCTAGCAAAGACTGACAAAGAAGTAGAATAGTTCTTCTCTTTTAGTCAATAAAAAACCAGTAAAGCTAACGCATTACTGGTTTTTTACTTTCAATTTCTCTCTCACATAAAATCAAGTTTATTCAGCTTTTCACTACACCTTGGTAATACGTTTGGCGAAGGTGTTAGCTTTACTAAAGCCAATGCTTGAATTTCTTGCTAACTTAGTGAACATCAAATAGCACCAAGGCACCAGATATAAACTAGTCACGGTTGAGAAGGTTAAGCCACCAATAATTGCTACCGCCAACGGCGCATAAGAAGGGCCATCACCGCCTATTTGTGTCGAGCCTAACGCAAGTGGCACCATGCCCAACACAGTTGTTGCTACGGTCATCAGTACAGGCCGTAAACGGGTGATGCAAATATCTGCGATGACAACCTCCAACTCATCTATTTTTGGTGACATCTGGTTTATTTGATCAATAAGTACTATGCCATTATTGACCACTATCCCCATCAGTATCAAAATACCAATCATGCCCATCACCGACATACTGCTGCCTGTAATCAAGAAAAACCAGAAAACACCTACAATGGAATAAAGAATAGAGCTAATAATTGCAGCTGGTAATAATAAAGACTCAAATAAAGCTGCCATGACTATATATATCATTGCTAATGCCAATAACATATTAACCAGCATAATATTTTGCTCTTGTTGCTGGCGATTAAAACCTCGACCTAATTTCCAACTATAACCAGCAGGTAAATTTAAAGTATCCATCGCTTGCTCAATACGTTCCTGAGCTTGCTCCATGGTGATTTCATTCATGTTTGCGCCTATGGTCAACGCTGTTTGTCGCTCTTCTCGGTAAATAGATGCCAATCTTGGCTGAACCTTAAATTGCGCAACACTTTCCAAGCTAATGGTTTGATCATCAATTTGAGTAATAGGTAATTTTTTCAATTGATTTAATGAGTATTTAAGTCGTTCATCATAAAGTAGCCTAATATTTACTTCGCCATTTGGATCATGTCTAAAGCTTCGCAACTCAAGTCCTCGCAATGCTGTACCTACAATCTGAGCAACCTGCCTAGAATCGAGTCCTAATTGATTTGCCTTAAATCTATTAATGACCACCACCATTTCTTTTTGATGTTGAGATATATCACTTTTTACATCCGTTAAGCCATCAACATGAGAAAGTACCGGTACAATTTGTTTTGACAACTTCATTAACATTTCTGTTGATGAGCCCAATAAAGTAACACTTACACCACCCGACTTTGCACTTTGCCATCCAAAGTCGGGTTTAGCATCGGCAAAAACTGGCATATTTTTTCGAATTCGCTCTTTTAATTCATTCATCGAGATATCACGGCTTTCTTTAAGCAGCAAAGTCGATGAAGCACGTTCTCCACTGTAGTAACTGTAAACCGACTCGATATAAAACTCTTCTTTATGTTTATATAAATAGTCCTCCATGCGATTAATCATGCCCTCAACATGTTCAAGGGGAAATTGCCCCTCAACGTGATAACGCATAAATAAGCGTGTGCCATCTTGGTTATCATTATTATCAGAAGTAATAACGTCCATGGGAATAGCTGTACTCGCTAAAATTAACAAGGCACAGAAACCTGTTGTCTTAGGGTGAGCTAAAACCCATGACAGGCTTTTTTTGTAACGTGCACTGCCCTTTTGTTCCGGCTCGCCACTCGATTTTTCAATTAAGCTACGGCCAGACTTCTTAGTAGGTTTAGGCACAAGACTCTCTAGTGGGAGCCTACTCAAAAGAAGCGGTAATAAGGTTTTTGCTATTAATAATGACGCGGCTAATGAGATACAAATAGCAATAGCAACATGTTCTAAAAAGACAGTCAGCTGTACTTTTTCACCGATAATATTTGGTAAAAAGACTATCATAGTCGTTAACGTGCCTGTCATTACCGCCAACGAAACATTATCTACACCTTTTAAAATATTTTTAATCTTTTCTTTTTTAGTACTCACAGGATTATTGCGATGCTCTGCGGCAATTGATTCGGTGATCACTACAGAGTTATCAACCAGCATACCTACCGCTAACAGCAGTCCCATCATTGATAAAATATTGAGTGAATAACCTAAAAAGTACATAACGGCTAAGGTAATACAAATTGAAAATGGTACTGAAGCAACAACTAAAACAGTTGCGGTGGTATTCCTCAGAAAAAGAAATAACACAATAAATGATAATGTTGCACCAATCGCGCCAGCCATTAATAGATCAGATAAAGAATCTGTTACACCTTTTGCCTGATCTTCCATCATAAAGATATTAATGCCATTAAATTGTGAGCTTTTCGATATCTCATCAACAGCGGTAACAACTCGGCCAGCAACATCAACTAGGTTAGCACTCGACTCTTTAAATATATTCACACCAATAGCATAACTTCTATCTAAATGACGGCCATCTATACGCTCTGGCTGCTCAAATAGCACCTGGGCGACATCACCAAGATAGACATTATCCTTAACCACCAGCCCCCGGATATCATTAAGCTTAGTAAACTCCCCTTTAGGACTAATACGAATAGTATTGGTTGCTGATTTGAGAGAGCCGGCGTTAATAGTAAAATTATGCGCCTGTAACATCGCTGTTAATTGACGAATATCAACACGGTGACTTGCCATGCGATCGGTAAGTAAACGAATGGAAATTTGCCTTTGATCGACACCATAAAGCTCAACTTTTGAAACACCAGACATGCGTTCTAACGGTTTTTTTAAATAATTATTGAGTAATTGAAAACTATTTTTCAACTCTCGTTCACTGGAAATTCGCAGCGTTAAAATAGGCATATCAGCTGTTGAAAACTGATAAACAAATACCCGCTGTAAATCTTCTGGTAATAAGTGACGAACAGCATCAATCTTTTCACGAGCCTCTATTGATTTGCCCGTTAAGCTACTTTCCCACTCAACTTCAATCTCAATTTCTGAGCCATGTTCTGTTGAACGAGAAATAAGTCGTTGAATTCCTCCCATTGTTGCTAGGGCTTCTTCAAGCGGTTTAGTAACTAACCGCTCTACCTCTGCAGGCGTTGAGGCTTGATATGGTGCACTAATCACCATTTCGGGAATATCGATGCCAGGCCACTTTTCAAGTGGTAATAATTGACTCGCAGCTACACCCATCATCAACATAGTTAAACAAAGCATTAATGTGGTCACTGGTTTTTTTATGGCCAGTGCCGTTAAGTTAAACTTGCTATCAGACATTTTGGGTCTCCAACGTGGAGTTCATTTCAAGGGGCTTACTGTTTTCAGTTATTTTTGCGGAAAAATGTTTATGATCAAATAATTGATATAACACGGGTAGAACAACTAGGGTTAATAATGTTGAGCAAAGTAGACCACTAATCACTGTAATAGCCATTGGAGTTCTCAACTCAGCCCCTTCGCCAACGCCCATTGCCATGGGTAATAAACCTAAGGCTGTAGTCAATGTTGTCATTATTATTGGACGTAATCGCGATTGTGCGGCCTGTTTAATAGCACTATCTTTATTTAGACCTTGTTCACGTAATTGGTTAATTCTGTCCAATAAAACAATGGCATTATTCACCACAATTCCCGCTAACATGATCAAGCCAATAAAAACGATAACACTGATATTGCTACCAAATAGATATAAGCCATAAATGGAGCCTACACCTGCAAGCGGTACGCTAAATAAAATTAATAGAGGTTGTAATAGAGACTCAAACTGAGAAGCCATAACCAAGTACACTAAAAATACCGCCAAGGTTAATGCCATTAACATGGAATTAAATGATTGCTGCATTTCTTCACTTTGGCCACCAAATGTTGGCATAACGGTTAAGGGTAATTTTAATTGACTAATTAACTCATTAGCCTTAGTTAGAGCAGTATTTTGGTCCCCCATAGCTATATTGGCGCTAATAACAGCAACACGCTGTTGGTTGATACGATTTATTTGTGCAGGACCAACCATTTCAACGATATTACTGATACTTGCTAAGGTAATAGGAAAGTCATCATTAGGGTTTACAACTAGCTCTTTTAAATCATCAATGGAGTCTCGTTGCTTTTCATCACTACGCACTAGTATGTCTATTTTCCGATCAAGTAAAGTATATTTACTCGCGATGTTACCACCAACTTTCACAGCAACTAACCTTGCGATATCTGGTGCATTTAACCCTAACTGGGCAATTTTTTGCTGATTAAAATGTATAGCTAACTCTGGTTGCCCTTTACGTTGGCTATTGGCGACATCAACAAATTGTGCGTCTTGCTCCATCAACTGAGTTAACTGCTTAGAATAAGTAGTTAACAAATCAAGGTCATAACTGGCTAACTCTATACTAATTGGCTTGCTAAATGTAAACAGCTCAGGTTGATTTAACTGTGTGGTCGCACCAACAAGCTTTTGTGTATATTGGCGAATATCTGCCATCACTTGTTTTTCCTGTTGGCTATCATGCAACATGATTTGCAACCTAGCTTGATGTTCGCCACCTTTATCGGCATTGCTAGTCATTAAACTACCTTGCCCAGTTAACGAGTAAGTACTTTTAACTCGTTTATCTGTAGATAACTTTTCAGCTACTTTATTAATAGTACTATCAGTCACTGCTAGTGGTGTACCAGGAGCAAGTTCAAGTTCAAGGTAAAACTCTCCTTGTGCTAAAGGTGGTAATAACTCGACACCAATTTTAGGTAAGATAAAAAAAGCAGAGCCAGCAAACGCTAAACTGAACAATAAAGTAACGACGCCATATTTCAAAGCCAGTGATAATAATCTGTTATAAATCGAAGCCAGTTGCTCAAAAATATAATTAAATCCTGCCGTCAAAGGTTTCATAACAAATGAGGCTATTTTATTCATGCCATGAAAGGTTAATAATACAATACGGGTAATCAACATTGGCAACCAAATAAAAACAATACGCAGTGGTAATGACAAAATAAAGCTTAGCTTTTTAGTCCAAACAAGGGCTTTAAAGCTATTTTTTTCGACGCTATTATTTTGCTTATTCTCCTCATTGTTATCTTCTTCTAAAACTTGAGCTCTCTCTCTTGATGCCAGCATAGGAATAAGTGTTAATGCCACAACTAATGAAGCAACTAACGCAAACGCAACCGTCATTGCTTGGTCTGCAAATAACTGTCCAGCAACACCTTCAACAAATATTAATGGTACAAAAACAGCTAGCGTAGTCAGTGTTGAAGCAATAATAGCGCCACTCACTTCTTTAGTGCCTTTGCGAGCAGCTTCAACAACACTTAACCCTTGTTCTTTATATCGAGCAATGTTTTCGAGTACTACAATAGCATTATCAACCAATAGACCTGTCGCTAGTGCTATTCCACCAAGAGACATAATATTTAGGCTGATGCCATTACCATACATCATGTTAAACGTAGCAATAACCGATACAGGTATCGATAATGAAATAATCAATGTTGGTGTAATGGACCGTAAAAATAGATAAAGAATAACCATGGCTAATAAACCACCGACGATAGCGGCTGATTTCACTTCGCTAATAGCATTAGTAATAAAGGTTGATTGATCATAAACAACCGTTAATTTATAACGCTCACCTAATAATTTATTTATTGCAGCTAGCCTATTGTTTATCAAGTTTGCCACTTGTACCGTATTGGCATCTCCTTCCTTATATATAGCTAACTCAACCGCCTCAGTAGCATTAATGCGCGTTACATCAGTACGCTCTTTATAACCATCAACTATGGTAGCAATATCATTCAGAGTAATTATTTGCTCATTTTCACGATAGACTACTAATTCACCTATTTGATTAATATGGGTAAATTGATTCAATGTACGCACCAAATATTGGGTATTTCCCTCAATCAATTTACCCGCTGAAATATTAATATTTTCCGCATTAATTCTATTAATAATTTCTTGGCTACTTAAATTAAGCTGTGCCAATTTATGTTGATCGATAATTACTTGATATTCTTGTTCAAGACCACCACCTAATTTTACTGATGCCACACCAAGCAGAGATTCTAACTGGCGTTTAACATCGTATTCAGCAAATGTTCTTAACTTGGTTAATCCGGCAACTGAGTTATCAGAGGTTTGTAAACCCAAACGAATTATAGGATCTAAAGACGGATTGAATTTCAAAATTAATGGTTTTTGCACGTCAAGGGGTAGACGAATTAGGTCGAGTTTCTCCCTAACTTCTAAGCTGGTGATGTCCATAGCGACATCCCACTCAAATTCTAGTAATACATCTGACTGCCCCGCTTTAGATACCGAACTTATTTTTCTCAGGCCCTTAACTACACCTACCGCTTCTTCAATAGGTTTGGTAATGAGCTGCTCTACCTCAGCAGGCGCTGCACCAGTATAATTGGTTCGTACTGTTAACGTTGGGTACGAGAGTTCAGGTAATAAGTTAACCGCAAGGCGCGATAAACCTACCAAACCAAATAGCATCACCGCAAAAGTAAACATCCATACAGTAACCGGACGCTTTATTGCTACATCAACAATACTCATGATAAAGCTCCAATAGTATTTACACTACTGATTAGTAATGCGGTAAATATTAAAAAATTCATCTTGGTTAACTCTCTATTTAGTGGCTTTTGCTATGGCAGTGTCTGTTTTAACTAACTCGGTATCATTAAGAGAATCTTCATCTTCACTTTTCGTTGCATTTAATACTTCAACCAAAGCGTTGGTTTTAAGGTTATGGTGACCATTTACCACGACGCTATCCCCCTCATTAAAATCGCCGCTGATCTCAGTAAGTTGTTCTTGCACAAAACCTTTGTTAATTGGAACTTCTACCGCTTTATTATCTTTTACTAAGTAGATTTTACTTATGTTATCTAAGGTAATGATTGCATCTGTCGGAATAGTTAACGTGTTTTTATGAGTATCAAAAGTCAGTGCTATTTGAGCAAACATGCCTGGCTTTAATTGCAACTCATCATTATCTAGTGACAAAATTACTTTAAAGGTACCACTGCGACTATCAATGACCGGGGAAATTGAGCGCACTTTCGCTAGAAACTGCTTACCTTGGCGCGCACTAAACTGTAATAAGGCTTGCTGCCCAAGTTGAACATAGCTCAATTGATGTTCAGGTAGATAAACTACCGCCTGCAAACTTGATTGATCAACAATATGAAATAGTTTTTGATAACCTTGAGTAAAGTGACCAGTTTTAATAAATCGCTGCGAAATATAACCTGAAATAGGTGCAACAACCTGACTATCTTTTAAGTCTAACGCCGCTAATTCTTTTGCCGCGATGGCAGCTCGATGCTGGTATTTTAATTTATCTGATGCTTGGGCGCTGACTAACTGCTTTTCGGCCATTAAAGATAAACGCTTTAATTCTTGATCAAGACCAGCTAATTCAGCTTCTGCTTTATCGAGTGCTAATTGATAACGCCTTGCGTCAACCTTGGCAAGTAGCTGACCTTTTTTAACAAAGTCACCTTCTTCTACACTTAGTTCTTCAATAATACCTGTTACTCGCGTGATGATCTCTGCCTCATTGCGTGATTCTAACGTTGCAGTTGTATGGAAGTTTGATGAAATATCTTGGCGCTCAATATTTGCGACCATCACAGGTATGGCAAATTCTGCCACGTCCTTATCCCCTTCCTTAGCCTCCGGCTCAGAACATGATGTTAAAAAAGCAGCAGCAATTATGGTTGTTGAGAGTAATAATGTTTTAGAAAAAGTAAACATAGGGTATTTCCGTATTTTTAATATTGCATTAAAAATAGCACATGCTATGCCAATTACTCATTTCCTATATGTAACAACAAGTTACATATAGTTACCTAAATCAACTATATCCAGAGTGGTTAATTTAACTAATAAGTTAGTGTTTACATTCAATATTTTTCGTCAAATTCACTACTTAGTTAACCTGAACTATGAATAATGAGTACTTGATGTTTAAGTTAAAACAAAAGCTTGCGGTTATTAAGAATGAAATTTACACCTTGAAGTAGCGATATACGCTATCAATGATTTAATTTATTCGATTATCAAGGCAAAACGTTTATGAATACCGGGTTATTTATCGACGTTTTAACGCTGATAATCGAGTAAAGGGGAATATTGAGTAAGTGCTGCTTATCCAGAGTTCAGGTTAGTTATTATGAATCGTCTATCTTGTTCAAATGAGCTCCAACATGACAATGAGTATTAGCATCAGGGTAAACATCATACTGTACAAAAGATAACGCTAAGCCAACAATTCTCAACAATGTGAATTATCATCTTTGGTTATTATCTATTCACTAGCTAAACAGTGAGGTAGATAATATGTTGAATAGCCATATCCTGAGCAATGAATCAAAGTCTATAAATGCTTTTTTAACCGATAGCAGAAAGCAGAATTATGATCAGAACACATTATGGGACAAACTTAACTTTAGCCAACAATATGCTGTATGTAGTCTAGGACAATTCGGCTATTTACTTACCTATGTCCGTCATTTTGGTGATACTACTCTTGCGGTATTAAAACAAGATGGCAAAATAGCCACTATTAATGAAGCTGGCGTCATCAATGTTAATCCCGCAATTCATTGCCGCCAGTGAAACACCCATTTAAAATAATTAATAATGTAAAAAGGCGAGCAGTTACTCGCCTTTATTCTAAAGCACTATTTAAAGAAACATCAGTTAAACATTATATAATTACTGAATTCTGAATAATGAGTAAGTGCTGCTTATCCAGAGTTCAGGTTACTTATTAAAACTTTTGTTCAATTAGTGACTCTCGTCCTTTATTAACACCATAAATATCACTCGGGTAAAACCCTAAAGTTATATGGAAGTCTTTTTTGGTTAACGCTAAGTTTTGTCGATAGTTCGCCGCCTGTGTAGACTGGGCAACAACAAAATACGTAGTTTTATTACCCTGCTTTACTCGGCCTAAGCCACTTAATGATACAGACAAAGTATCTCCTACAGAGATCCCCTTAGCCAGCGCTTGGTATTCATATGGATTGATCAAGGTCATGTGAAAAGTTTGGTGGTCACGTGCGCTTTGATATTGTCGATAAAGTGCAAAATCATCGCCTAATATATTTTTCATTTGAGATAAATATAGCTCGAGATCAGCTGTTCCTACTTTCGCCCCTAAATAAATTAATCCGCTATTATCCGTTAATTCAACGACCTTTATTTGAATAAGCTTAGTTAATGTATTTTTTACTGGCTCACTCATATCAGGCATAACGGTTTCCTCTCTGTGACTCTCACCATCCTTAACTGATAGCTCAAAAACTGTATTCGCAGATAAACTTGCTTGCCAGATGATGGCAACAACAAACAAAACACCTCTAAAGCTGATAATTTGACTAACTTTTATCATTTATAGTAATCACTTAATTAAATTTATTGTTGAGTATAAAGCTGAATTAATCACTGATTAAATTATACTAATAACACAGTAATAACACAGCTTTAAACTAATTAACCAATATAGCTCTGCGTAACAGTTTTTAGCCGCAGCTTCTCATCTGCAGAAATAAAACTTGCATCAATGGCATTAAACGTAAGCTGAGCAATCTCAGCTCTATTCATTGGCAATGCATTATGTACTGCCAAAAAGTTGTCCGTCATATAGCCACCAAAATAGGCAGGATCGTCCGAGTTAATCGTCACACAGACCCCCTTACGAAGAAGAGAGACAATGTTATGTTGCTCCATACGCTCAAATACTTTCAGTTTGATATTTGACAATGGACAAACAGTCAATGGAATACGCTCAGCAACCAATTTTTGAACAAGTTCATTATCATCTGTACAACGGACACCATGATCAATACGAGTAATTTTTAGTAAATCTAACGCTTCATGAATATTATTTGCCGAACCTTCTTCACCAGCATGGGCAACAGTTAAATAACCTTGCTCCAGTGCTTGATTAAATACCTTTTCAAATTTACCCGCCGGATTACCAACTTCTGTTGAATCAAGACCTACACCGATAATTTTATCTTTATGACTTTGTGCCTGCGCTAATGTAGTAAATGCTGATTCTTCATCTAAGTGTCGTAAAAAGCACATTATCAACTGACTAGTAATTCCCAGCTCCTCCTTTGCCTTTACTAGTGCCCGATAAATACCATTAATTACAGTATCAAAGCTAATACCACGCTCAGTATGCGCTTGTGGGTCAAAAAACACTTCCGTATGCAAAACATTATCTTCCTTACAACGTAGCAAATAAGCCCATGTTAAGTCGAAGAAATCTTGCTCATTGATAAGTACATTAGCCCCTTGAAAGTAAATATCTAAGAATGACTGTAAGTTATGGAAATTATAGGCTGACCTAACTTCGGTAATTGAATTGAACGGGATATAAATATTATTTCGTTTTGCTAGCTCAAACATAAGCTCGGGCTCAAGAGTACCTTCAATGTGAAGATGAAGTTCTACCTTAGGTATAGACTGGATAAATTCTTTCATGATGTGGTTCCCAATAATTAAAAAAGTTTGCTCAGTACTTTCTTTGAATAAAGGTTATTCGTACAAAGAGAAAAGTACTAAAGCACTAAACTCTTCGTAATCAGGACTTATTGGTTCCTGGTAGAGACCCCCAATCCATATCATTGGGGTTATACGAAGGAAAAGCTTATTACTATGCAAAGCACAATAACAAGCTTAGAATTCGATATTGCCTTATTTAATTATACAAGTCTATCTAAAAAGTGCTTACCATAATTTGAAAAATACTATTTAACCTGAGCTCTAAGTAATGGTTATTCTATGTTAACTAAAACAATAATATAACAGGCCCCCTGGATAACAACCTATTGACATTTAAGAAAAAAACAAAGGCTTACGGTTGTTAAGAATGAAATTCACAAGATTAAATAGCTTAAAGAGCAATAAAATAACCAAAGGCAATAAAGCCTAAAACTACCGCCATAATTGGTGCTTTAAGAGTGCGTAACGTAAAAAAACCGACCACAACGGCAGCCATATCTACAGGATTTAATATAGCGCTGGTAAATACGGGTTGGTATAACGCTGACATTAATAGACCAACTACTGAGGCATTAATACCCCACACCGCAGCAGAAACTTTAGGTTTAGCTGCTAGTGACTCCCATGCGCCATGAAAACCCAAGACAAGTAAAAAGCCAGGTAAAAAGATAGCAATTGTCGCGATGAATGCCCCCATTAAAGGAGAATTGACGAGTAAATCAGCACCTAAAAATGCAGATAATGAAAACATGGGCCCGGGTACTGCTTGTGCCGCCGCATACCCTAATAGGAAACGATCCATATCAATCGCATCACCTAATGCCTGCTGTAACATAGGTAGTACCACATGCCCGCCGCCAAAGACTAAACTGCCAGATTGATAGAAGTCTGAGAAAATACTTATCCATAATGGCGATTGAGCTAACAGTGGCTCTCCTACAAATACAGCTAAAAATAACGTAGAAAATATAATAAGAGGTAAATAGCTCACCCTACTTTTAATTGTTACAGTCGCTGGAGTTATTGATGGTTTTTTGATTAACATACCGGTAACGGCTGCTGCAATAAGTACCATCATTTGTGTTAATAAACTTGGTATAACTAATAAAACGACAGCTGTCACAATACAAATGGTCACGGTATAACGCTCTTTACAAAAAGCTTTATACATATTTACCGTTGCATCGGCAACGACAACCACAGCTAAGAGTTTTAGACCATGAGAGACATTAACTAGCCAAGTAGAATCTTGTGCTGTATTAGTAGTGGCGAGAATATACAGCAATAAAACGGAAGGAAATGTGAATGCTATGAAAGCTGTAAAGCCGCCAATAACACCAGCTCGTCGTAAACCTATAGCAAAACCAATTTGACTTGAGCCTGGGCCAGGCAAAAATTGACTAAGAGCAATTAATCGAGCATAACTTTCGCTATCTATCCATTTCAATTTTTGCACAAAAGTTTTTTCAAAATAGCCAATATGTGCTGCTGGCCCGCCAAAACTTATCCAGCCCAATGTAAAGAATTGCCAAAATACTTGCCATATTTTCTTCATCATTTTGTCCCAACTAACTGAAATACACTACCTACTGCTTGCAGCTATTATATTTCAGTTTTATTACAATAAAATGACAAGCGCTAAGTACCGCTAACTCTTGATCAATAGATAAGTGCGATAACCAAGTATCTTATCAATTATTTAAGTTGGTTTCGGTTTTTAGAAAATAACGACAATGAAAATTAAATAGCATGTTGGCTATGCAGACATATTTAACCTGAACTCTGGATAATGAGTACTTGGTATTGAATTAATAACAACAGCTTACGGTTATTAAAAATAAAAGTTTCCGGATTAAATAGCGATATACTCTCTCAATGTTCCAATTTATTCGATTATCAAGGCAAAACGTTTATGAATAACAGGTTATTTATAAACGTTTTAACGCTGAGAATAGGGTAAAGGGGAATATTGAGCAAATGCTGCTTATCCAGAGTTCAGGTTATTTAAGGTGAACATAGCCAATCAAATTGGTATAACTTAATCCTCTTGAAGCGGTATTGAAACTAATGGCCGGCCACCGTTATTTTTAATGAAGACTAATAGACTTAACAGTATAAAAATCCCACAAAGACCATAAAAGAAAACAATACCATGCCCCGGACCTACCCCAATAACTTGCCCTACACTTGCAGCCAATGCTCCGCCTTCAGATAGTGCAGGTTCAAACACATGGTCGACGAGTGGTCCTGCAACTAAAAATGCAATGGGAGTCGCCGAAAATAATATGGCATTTTGCACACCTAAAACTCTACCTTGAATACTTTTAGGGACAATAGTTTGCCAGATAACGACATCACAGCCGCGAACAATAACAAAGGATGCTGCATGTAACAGGAATATAGCTGCCAATAAGATTAACGTATATTCAGCAGCAATAAATACTCCCGTTGTCGCTATCATTAAAATAGCCATAGAAAATAAACCACTATAAATCATGGGTAATTTATTTGACGGGCCTTTCCAGAGTGCTAACACAACACTACCAACAACAGACCCGACACCAACAACAGTTGATACGGTACCTAAAGCAACGACATCAGAGATACTCAAAATAAGCGGCGTATATAGAGCAAAAATAGCACCACCACAGAAATATATTGAGGTCATAAACATTAGGTAGCTGAACAAGCGTTTGTTCTTAGATAAATACCGAAAGCCAAATAGCAGTTGATTGATAGCACTATCTTTTTCTTCGTCTATTGATCGTCCATCAGATTGATTGAGTCGCCCCAGTACGATAGCAATAAGAAAAATAGCCGTAACAAAACTAACAATATCAAAAAGAAAAACGCCACTCATACCAAAGAAAACAATAGAAGCTGCCGCTAATGCAGGAACAATGACTTCAATAATACCAAAACCACCACCAATGAAGCCTTGAACACGCGTTAAATCGTCCTCATCGACAATGGCAGGCACTAATACGGTAAAACTTTGCATGACTATGCCATTAAAGAAAGAGCTCGTACCAACCAAGATAAGGATCATCCATATTTCAATAATTTCATTAAGATATAAATAAAGTAATATGAGCGAGCATACACCAGCACCAGCATGACCAATAATCATCAAGAGCCCGCGAGAATAGCGATCAAGCAGAACACCAATGAATGGCGCCAAGGCAAACCTTGGTACAAGTGCGGCAAAACCAATGAGTCCATAAAAAGTCGCTGACTTTGTTTCATTGTATACCCATTGACCTAAAGCAAAATCCGTCATCATAGTGCCAAGAAAAGAAATTAATGTAGCTACTCCCAAAGCCATAATTGTTCTAATGCCTTTGGATGATTCAGGATTAGACGAAGGGCTGATATTATTTTCGTGTAAATCATTTTCATTAAATTTATCAAGTGTTAACGACATAACATAATTCCGTAAATGTATTTATCATAATTAAATGTAAGAGCAGTAAAAAAGATATTTACAAAAGTTAAAAAAGCCTGTGTTTAATATCAATTTTTACTACTGAACGACTCTCTGTCTAAGTGCTGCTACGGTTAATTTCGGCTGAAATTTTTTGTAGCGCGCCGTCATTTGCCATAATGCTATCGTGCTCTACACCTAGGTGTACTTGACGACTGTTAGGTAGAACATTGTTATGGCGATAGCCATTTTTCGATAAAGTAAACGTATCACGATAAACTTGCTGTATATCGATATATTCAACCACAAACGAAAAGTCTTCAGGTGAAAGCGCTTTTGGATCAAAGTTATCACATTCAAAGAAAACAGCCTCACCGGTATAAGGCGTTAACGATTGGCAATATTCCACTGTTGAGACAAATTCACGCACTGAGTCCAGCGCTTCAAAATCGTCGTCTAACATCCTTTTATCGGCTTTTATTTGCTTAAGAATATCTTTATCTAGTTGCAGGATTATCGGGTCAATCAAATACAGCATTTCGACTTCCTCCCCAATATCGATTAGTCGTTTAGCTACTTCATGAGAAATTAAAGCGCCTAAACAATAACCACCAATAGCATAAGGTCCATGAGGTTTAACACTTCTAATAACAGAGAAGTAATAATCAACCAGGTTGACCACCTTTAATGGTCGGCCAGAGTAGTTCTTTATATTATCTAATAAGTGAATTGGACTGTTAATATCCACTTTTTCCAACAATGGAGTAAATGTTTGCAACGCCCAGCCACCAGCAGGAATTAAAAATAAATCTGTCCCAACTTGATTTTGATTGCTATTTTTAGGTGCTATGGTGGTAACACGTTTAAAATCCTCACTTTGCAGTAAGTGCTCAATGAGGGATTTTTCTGATAACGCGCTAAGGTTTTCCATATTCGTCGTTTGCAGATAATCAGACAACTGTCGAATAGTCGGATATTTAGTAATATCTAAGTAGGTCACATTTAATCCAATACTCGCGCCAAATGAAGACAACTTAATTGTAGAGATTGAAGTGCCACCAAGAGAGAAGAAGTTGTCATTAACACCGATATCCTCCAGCTCTAAAGCGTGCTGCCAAATAAGACACAGTTTATTTTCAAGCTCATTTTTTGGTGCTTCATAAGTTTCAGATGATGAAAACTCTGGCTCAGGTAGCGTTGCCCTATCTAACTTACCATTAATGGTTAATGGTATTTTATCAATAAAAGTAAAGCTTTGTGGCACCATATAATCTGGTAACTTTTCAGCTAATGCAGCACTTAACTGTGAGTGAGTCATTTCATCACCGGAGTCTGACACTAAATATGCAGCAAGCGATTTATTGCCTTGTTGCTCAATATCAATAACAGCCGACTGCATTACATTCTCTAATCGATTAATAACATTTTCTATTTCTCCAAGCTCTATACGATAACCGCGTATTTTCACTTGTTGATCACAGCGACCTAAATACTCTAAATTGCCACTGTCCAACCAGCGGACAAGGTCTCCTGTTTTATATAAGCGACTATGATCACTTGCTTGCTGATCATTACTTGCAAAAGGATTGTCAATAAAGTGTTTATCGGTAAGTTCTGGGCGATTTAAATATCCGCGTGCTAAACCTGCCCCCGCGATATAAAGCTCACCCAGAGCACCGATAGGAACAGGCTCTAAGGTCGAAGATAAGTTATACAGTTTTATATTTGGGTAAGCTTTGCCAATATGTCTTTGCTCACCTAGGTTAACTTTAGTGAGCATGGCTCCAACCGTTGTTTCAGTTGGTCCATATTCATCATAAATATTGCTAACATGACTTGATAACGCTTCGATGCATTGCTCAGTTAAAGCTTCGCCACCTAAAAACATGGTATTAATATTAACCTGTTTTTCAGCTCGTAAGGTTAATTCAGCAGCTAACAGTTTTGCATAACTCGGTGTTGTTTTAACAAAATGAATTGGCTTAGTGCTTAAATGCTCAACATAAGCAGAAATGTTAGTCAGCTCATCGCTATAAATATAAATAGTCCCGCCCTTTAACAACGGACACAGACTTGTGGTCACTGAAAGGTCAAAACAATAATTTGATGAGAAATCAACATTATTGAGTTCATCACCAACCGTTAACTCAAGTGCTTTTAAATAATGCGCAACATTTTGCTGCGAAATCATTACGCCTTTTGGCTGCCCTGTCGTGCCTGAGGTATAAATTACATACGCAAGGTCATCTGCTGAACTAATTGACTTAAGGTTAGTCAATTCCGCGTTATTACTCTGGTTGGCAGTAATATTGTCTGCCGTTATTAAACTCGCAACTAAAGGCAGTTCATCTAACCATGGCGTTAATCTTGAACTATATTTTTGCTGCGTCAAAATTAATGAAATACCGGCATCCTGTAAAATAAACTGAGTACGTGCCTTAGGATATTCAGGAGAGACAGGTACATAAGCACCACCTGCTTTTAGTACAGCTAACATGCTAACGACCATGTCGATACTGCGGTCAAAATAAAGTGCAATAAACGTATCAGGCTGTATTTTTTGCCCATGTAGCTCCGCATATTGCGCCCGTATAATGTTAGCGAGTTGGTTCACCTTGTCATTTAATTCGTTATAAGTAAGCCTTATATCATCAAATATTAATGCATGCTGATCGGGTGTTTTGGCTACTTGCTGTTCAAACAACTGTTGCAGTGTTTTATCTTTTGAGTAAGCTGCTTCAGTATTATTCCAAAGATTAACTAGCTTGTTGCGCTCTTCATCATTGATAATTTGAATTGCGTCGTGCGGCATATTAGGCTGGCAGCTCATATCGTTAAGGATCTGTTGTATTTGCACTAATAGTCGTTGGGCTTGTTTGTCACTTAACCAATCTTGTCCATAACTTAACTTCAATACTAAGCTGTCACCTCGCTCATAGGATGTGATTGAAAACGGATAATTTACCTGCTCAACTGATTGTCTAAAACTGACTGCGTTTTCAATTGGTTGCTGTGAATTCCCCTGATTTTCAAGGGGAGCGCCTGATTCATCATCAACTGGCATTGGGTAGTTTTCAAAAACAAATAAGCTATGGAATAACCGCTCACCATGTTGTTGTAAATTTGCTAAAGAGACACTGCAATGGGTATTTAACTTAGCGATAGACTGTTGAATGGTAGATAACATCGCTGCAATGCTTTCTGTTTCAGGCCAATTCACAGCAAGCGGCAAGGTATTAATATACAGTCCAACGCTTTCATCAACCCCTTCAACAGGAACATCACGGCCAGATACCGTAGTACCAACGATGGTTTGCTCATCTAAGGTATAAATTTGAATTAGCTTATGCCAAGTAAACTGCATAGCAACATTTAAGGTAATACTTTGTTGCTGACACATATTTTTCAACGCTTGGTAAGTTTCGCCTTGTAACACAAAACTTTGATCTGACGGCTTTTCAACCGCTTTAATTTTATCTAATTCAACTGGTTTACTTAACAGTGTATTAAGATCGTTAACACTACCATAGGCCTGCTTAGCATTTTCCCAATATTTATCGCTAGCATCTTGCTGTTGCAAATAATACTGCTGAGTCGCTAAGTAGGCTTTTTCAGCGATAACTTCAGGTTTATTCTCTTTAAGCAAGTCATTATAGTATTGGTGCACCGCTTGAAATAAAATTGGCGCACTCCAGCCGTCAGCAATGCTGTGATGTTCCGTTTTCATTACGGTGAACAAAGATTCAGACTGCTTGATAATAGCGAAACGAATAAGGCCTGGTCTGCTTAAATCAAACGGTATTAACCTGTCTTGTTTTTGTAGCTTTTCAATCTCTTGTTCTCTGTCCGTTTTAGATAACGTACTTAGATCATAAAATTGGAAGTTGTCAGAGCTAATGCTAGGTTCAACTGTCGTGATTTGCAGCATATCCCCCTGCCAATCAAAAGCGGTTCTCAGCACAGGGTATTGCTTTGAAGCCAACTTCCATGCCTGTTGGTATTTCTCAATATCAAGAAAGTCATGATAATCAAGTAACAATTGCACACGATAAGCATCATCATCCGGCTGAGTTATTTGGTGGTATATGAAACCTTGCTGTAAGCTGGTTGCTGGATATATAGCTTCAATCTGATAGCGACTTTGCAAGTCACGAAGCCTTTCTACAGATAAACCTTTAATGTCATAATCACTTGGCGTTTTTGTCCCGCCCTGATCGATTAAGGCATAAGTATGCTCAATAATGTTTTCAAGCGCGGTTTCAAATGATTTAAGGCAAGCATTTGTTTGTTCTGGCATTAATTGAGAGCCAAAATCAACATGTAGCTGGCTACCTAGTACCATTGCATTAATATTTAGTAGCAGTGGACTAGTATTTTCACTCGCAGACATTTCACCACTATTATCAGTAATTAATTGCCACAGCGCGTTAGCTGACCCCTCTTGAACGCTGTTATTGTTAAACTGACCTAAGTAGTTAAAACTCACTAGTGGTTGCCCACCTTTGATTTTACCTTGCTGCAGCAGTGCACTGTAGCCTATACCTTTATTTGGAATAGTGCGTAAGACCTCTTTGGTACCCACGATGGTATCAACCAAATTATCCTCAACATTAAGTCTTACCGGGTAAAGAGTTGTAAACCAGCCAACAGTATGGGATGTATCAATTTTTTCATCGATCGTTTCACGACCGTGTCCTTCCATAATGATGTGGTTATCACTTTGCAAAAAGGTATCTTTAAGTGCTACGGCTAACGCACTTAATAACAGGTCATTTATTTCAGTGTGATAAGCTTGGTTAGACTGTTGCAGCAGTCTTTCGGTTAATTTTGTTGATATTGACAATTTATTCCAATGCAATGCCTTCGGTGCTGCTAGTTTTGGTATATTTGCTGTGGCATTGTCCCAATATTTAACCTCGCTACTATGTGTTTCAGCATAGTTTCTTACGGTATTAACCCACTGACGGTAACTACTGGTTTTTTTAGCCAGTTTTTTCCCTGTTAATAGTTGCTCAATATCTTCGGCTAAAATTCTCCAAGACACCGTATCGATAATTAAATGATGAGCTGCAAAGAAAAGTCTCGCGGTGTTATCTTCATAACCCGTTAATAACCCTACTTGCCAAAGTGGCCCTTCAAAACAATTAAAGGTGTTTTGCCATTGCGTTAATAAGTGGTTGATTTCATCATCACTTAACTGACTAACATCCTGAACTTTTAACGGATTGATACAGGCTGTTAAATCGTTTGAATAACACTGCTGTACTTTGTCATCGCTAGAGATAAATTGAGTACGTAATACATCATGCTGCTCGGTTAACTTAACAAGCATTTGCTCTATTTCTATTTCAGAAGTAATAGCAGGTATGGTTACCGTAAACGCCTGATTCCAGTGATCAGGTTTGACAAACGATTGATCAAAAAACCATTGCTGAATAGGCAGTAACTCAAACTCACCTGTTAATAACTCTTGTTCTGCATCTATTGCTATAGCGTTTGAACTATCCCGTAAAACTTTTGCAAGTTTAGCCACCGTTGATGCATCAAAAATAGTTTTAACTTGCAGCTGAAAATCTTTTTTACGCAGCTTAGCAACAAGCTGAATACTGACAATAGAATCTCCACCAATTTGAAAGAAGTTATCGTCAATACCAACAACTTCAATACCCAGTAAGTCTTGCCAAATATCACAGAGCTGTTCTTCTAACGCATCGCGCGGCGCAACAAAGGTATTATCACTTTTAATTTCAAGTTCAAGCAATGCTTGACGGTCGAGCTTGCCATTTACCGTTAAGGGAATTTCACTAATGTAGGTAAAACTCTGTGGCAACATGTACTCTGGCAGCTCTTTTGAAAGTACGGCACTAATTTTTTCAGTAGATAGTGAAGCCGATGACTCCAATACTAAATAGGCAGCAAGTGATTTTTTCCCTTCTTTTTCAATATCAATAACCACAGATTGTTTAACATTTTCTAGTCGGGTAATAGCACTTTCAATTTCACCAAGTTCGATACGATATCCACGTATTTTTACTTGTTGATCAGTTCGACCTAAATACTCCAAGTTTCCATCTGCCAACCAACGCACCAGATCGCCTGTTTTATACAAACGATCATAGCCATTGCTTTTATCTTCACTGCTAGCAAAAGGGTTGTCGATAAAACGTTCGCTGCTCAGTTCCTCACTATTTAGATATCCTCGCGCCAAACCAGCTCCCGCTATATAAAGTTCGCCGGGAATGCCAACAGCTACAGGCTCTAGTGCTGAAGTTAAGTTATACAATTTAATGTTAGGGTAAGCTTTACCTATATGCCTTTGCTGGCCCAATTCAACTTTATTAATCATGGCACCTACGGTAGTTTCTGTTGGCCCATATTCGTCATAAATATTGTCAACAAAACCGGATAAGGCTTCAATACATTGCTCGCTTAGTGCCTCCCCGCCTAAGAACATGGTATCAATATTAATATCTTTCTCGGGATGTGATTTCAACTCATCTGCTAGCAAGTTTGCCAAGCTAGGTGTCGTTTTAATAAAATCAATCGGATAAGCCGCTAAGTGTTCAACATAGTTGGTGATATTCGTAAGACTATCGTTGTAAATATAGATAGTCGCCCCTGTTAGCAGCGGACATAAATTAGTGGTCACAGACAAGTCAAAACAATAATTTGATGAAAAATCAACATTATTGAGTTTTTCGCCAACGGTTACTTCCAGTGCATTTAAATAATGAGCAACGTTTTGCTGAGAAATCATTACCCCTTTTGGTTGTCCGGTGGTGCCCGAGGTATAAATCACATAAGCCAGATCTTCAGGTGAGTTAATGCTCTTCACATTGGCTGTAGCATTGGCTGTCGCATTTGAAGTGATATTAGTTGAGTTAATTTCCTGATCTTTTTGTGTATCGTTTAATTGCACATTAAGCGATTCATCAAGGATTAATAACTCAGCTCCGGCTGCTATGTCGGCAGTCCAGTCAGCTAATACCGATGCATGTTTAGCTTGCGTGAGAATAAATGCCGCTTTGCTGTCTTGTAAAATAAACTGAGTACGTGCCTTAGGGTATTGTGGAGCAACAGGTACATACGCGCCGCCAGCTTTAAGTATGGCTAACATGCTAACGATCATTTCAATACTTGGGTCAAAGTACAAAGCAATTAAGGTATCTGCTGTTAAAGCTTGTTGATTTTTCTGCAAATACTTTTGACGAATAACATTGGCTAATACGTTAACCTTGTCATTTAACGCTTGATAAGTTATTTGTTGCTCTGCACAAACCAAAGCAACTTGCTCTGCTGATTGGGCAACTTGCTCTTCGAATAGTTGTGCAATGGTTTTATCTTGCAAAGAGCGTGTGTGGGTTTGACTCCACTGGTTAACAAGTTTATTGCGCTCTTGCTCATCAATAACTTTAATCGCTTGATGAGGCATACTCGGATCTTCACTAATATCTAAAAAGATCTGCTGTAGTTGTGTTAATAGTCGTTGTGCTTGACTTTCATCTAACAACTCTTGACCATATTTCAATGTAATAAACAAACTGTCATCGTGCTCGTAAGCCATTATAGACAATGGGAAGTCTACATTTTCAACCGCTTCTTTATATTCAAAAGTCCCTTCAATGCCTGTTTGCAATTCGTCATCTAACGGCATAGGGTAGTTTTCAAAGACAACTAAACTATGGAACAAACGTTTACTTTCTTGCTGTAAACTGGACAAAGCAACACTGCTATAAGTATTCAAATCAGCTATCGTGCTTTGAATGTTTGCTAAGATAGTCTCAACACTCGTCACTTCCAACCAATTCACACAAAGCGGTAAAGTACTAATATAAAGTCCAACACTTTCATTAATACCTGCAACTGGCATATCACGACCAGACACAGTAGTACCAGCAATTGTTTGCTCAGCTAAGGTGTAAGTTTGTACTAATTTATGCCAAGCAAATTGTAATGCAACATTTAAGGTCACACCTTGCTGTTGACACATCGACTTAAGCGCATGATAAGGCGTTCCCTGTAAACAATAAGTGCTTTCTCTGGGCTGCTCAACCACTTTAATTTGGTCTAAATCAAGTTGCTTATTAAATAACGGGCTAAGGTCATTGGTACGACCAAATTGTTGTTTGGCTTCCTGCCAGTAATTATCAATAGCATGCTGCTGCGCTAAGTAGTACTGCTGCGTCTCTAAATAAGCACTATCAACGATGACTTCTGGCGTGACTCCACGTAGTAAAGCATTATAGTTATCATGAATACTTTGTAATACCAGCGGGCTACTCCAGCCATCAGAAATAATATGATGCTGGGTTTGTAAAACCGTAAACAATTGCTGATGCTGTTTGAAAATAATAAAGCGGATCGGCGCCGGTTGATTAAGATCAAATTCTCTCGATCTGTGTTCTTTTTGTAATTTTGTTATTGTTTCTGCTCGCGCCTCTACACAAAGCGCACTTAAGTCATGAAACTCAAAAGCTTCTTGGTTAATACTTGCGTCAGCAGTCGCTATTTGTACTAGGCTGCCATTCCAATCAAAGGCAGTACGAAGCGCTGGATATTTAAGTGATGTTAATTGCCAGGCTTGCTGGAAAATTTCAACATTTAATGCCGTTTTATAATCCATTAAAAACTGTACACGGTAAGCTTCATCATCTGGCTGGCTTAATTGATGATAGATAAAACCTTGTTGTAAGCTAGTTGCCGGATAAATAGCTTCAATTTGATAACGCGTTTGCAGATCATTCAACCTAGCAATACTTAGCTCAGAAGCAGCATAATCACTTGGTGTTTTTGTACCGCCATTTTCTGCCGCACTTTGTGCTTGTTTAACAACGTTTTCAAGTGATGATGTAAATGACTGAATAAAAATATCAGTTTGCTTATTAGATAATCTCGCCCCTAACTTGAACAGCAATTGGTTATTGACAATTGCACCATTAATGTCGAGAAGAAGGTTACTTTCGTTTTCTTCCATACCTAACTTGCCACAGTGCTCGGTGATTAGTTGCCAAAGCTGAGGGGTAGGTGCTTTTCTTTGTCCATTCTTTTCTTGGGCATTATTTTTTTGAGCACTGTTTTCTTGTGCTGGATTATTGTCGAGCTGACCAAGATAGTTAAAGCTGACTAAAGGTAACTCTCCTTCAAGCTTACCTTGTTGATAAAATGCCCCATAACCAATACCTTTATTAGGAATGGCGCGTAACATTTCTTTGGTATTAACAATAGTTTCGGCCACGTTTTCTTGGGCATTAAGTTGCACTGGATATAAGGTAGTAAACCAACCCAGAGTATGAGAAACATCAATATTCGTATCAATTTGCTCTCGACCATGACCTTCGAGAATAATTTGATGGTTTGAAGCCTCAAACGTCTCAGTAAGCGCAAGGGTTAACGAGCTAAGTAGCAGGTCATTAATTTCAGTATGATAACCTTGATTGGCATGATGTAATAAGTTTTCAGTTAGCGCTTGAGAAAATTGTATTTCTTGAAAACTATAGGCTTCAGCTTTTGGCAAACTTGTCTTATTACTTGCCATACTGCTTGTTACATCTTGCCAATAGCTAACTTCATCATCATGCTGCTGCGCATAATCATTTATGCAATTAACCCACTGGCGATAACTACTGCTTTTCTTAGCTAATTTATTATCCGTTAATAATTGCTGAATATCATCAGCAATGATTCGCCATGAAACTGCATCAATAATTAAGTGATGAGCGGCAAAGAAAACTCGTGCGCTATTATCGGCATAACCCGTTAACAAGCCCGCTTGCCAAAGAGGACCTTCAAAGCAATGAAAACTATTTTGCCAATCAGTTAATACTTGTTGCAACTGAGTTTCACTGACTAGGTTAATATCCTGAACCTTTAATGGTTTTACACAATCATCGGTATTACCTAAATAACCCTGGCGTATACCCGTGTCTGTTTTTGTGAAGTAGGCACGTAAAATATCATGTTGTTCAGCAAGCTGTACAATTGCCTGTTGAATTTCAGTCTCGGTGATATCCGCAGGAATACTCACCATAAATGCCTGATTCCAATGATGCGGGTTACTAAGTGGATTACTAAGCTCTTTATCAAAAAAGTTTTGCTGAATTGGCAATAAGTTAAATTCGCCCTGTAAAATATTTTGCTCTGCTTCGATAACGTTAGTATCGGTATTATCAGCTAAGACTTCTGCCAGTTTTGCCACCGTTGGCGCGTCAAAAATGTCTTTAACTTGTAAGGTAAAATCATCTTGACGTAACTTTGAAACTAACTGAATACTGATAATGGAGTCGCCGCCAACCTGAAAGAAATTGTCATGTATTCCGACTTGTTCAAGGCCAAGCACTTGCTGCCAAATATCACAAAGCTTTTCTTCTAAGTCATTACGAGGCGATACATAGGAGTCGTCGTTACTAAACACAGGTTCAGGTAAAGCATCGCGATCCAGTTTGCCATTAATTGTTAGCGGTATTTCATCAAGGCTAACAAAGCTTTGTGGGATCATATATTCAGGAAGAACATCTGCTAATGCTTCAGTAAACAACTGCTTTGAACAGCTTGTTTCTGCTTCAAGTATCACATAAGCAGCAAGAAACTTTTTACCTTGTTGTTCAACATCAATCACTGCTGACTGTTTTACACTAGGTAACAAGTTGATTGCGTTTTCAATTTCACCAAGCTCTATACGATAACCTCGTATTTTAACTTGCTGATCACAACGACCTAAATACTCTAGATTTCCGTCAGCCAACCAGCGAACTAAATCACCCGTTTTATAGAGTCGGGTATAGCCATTTTTGGTATCTTCAAGGCTTGCAAAAGGGTTTGTTATAAAGCGTTCATTGGTCAATTCAATTTGATTAAGGTAACCCCGCGCCAACCCGGCACCGGCTATATATAACTCGCCCGCTGCGCCAACAGGAACAGGGCTTAAAGTAGAAGATAGATTATAAAGTTTGATATTAGGGTAAGCTTTACCGATATGTTTTTGCTCAGATGTTCTCACCTTGGCAAGGGTTGTACCAACGGTTGATTCGGTTGGGCCATATTCATCAAAAATATTATCAACATACGTTGATAAATCATCAATACACTGCTGACTAAGAGCCTCACCACCAAGTAATATGGTTTTTAAATTTAGAGCGCTATCTGGTTGAGACTTAAGCTCTGATACTAGTAGATTCGCTAGACTCGGTGTTGTTTTGACAAAGTCGATCGAACTATTATTAAGGTGCTCGAGGTAAGCCGATACATTTGCTAGCTTATCTGCATAAATATGAATAGTTGCGCCTGTTAACAGTGGACATAGGTTGGTGGTAACAGAAAGATCAAAGCAATAATTTGAAGAAAAATCAACATGATTGAAATGTTCGCCCATCCTGCTTTTTATAGCTGTTAAATAATGCATGACATTTTGCTGGGAAATCATCACTCCCTTTGGTTGTCCTGTTGTGCCTGAGGTGTAAATAACATAGGCAAGATCTTCAGGAGCACTAACACCTTTAGGGTTAACGTATGTTTCAGTCGAGACACGGCCTTTTGCTTGGCTCGATTGATCAGTAACTAGAATGAGTGCCTGGACATTAATTTCTGTTATCCAACCGTCTAATGTCGCGGTATGGCGTTGCTGGGTTAAGACAAACGGCGTTTGTGTATCTTTTAGAATAAAATGCGCACGAGCCTTGGGATATTCAGGCGAAATAGGCACATAAGCAGCACCCACTTTAAGTACCGCTAGTATGCTAACGATCATTTCAATACTGCGATCAAAATACAAAGCAATCAAGGTATCAGCTTGTATCGCTTTGTTATATTGTTGCTGGTAACTGTTGTTAAGTTCAAGTGCGAGTTTGTTTGCTCTGGTATTAAGCTCGGCATACGTTAATTGCTCGCCCTCAAAAACAACGGCTACCTGATGCGGTGTTTTTTCTACTTGCTGTTCAAAACATTGCGGTAACGTTTTATCTTGTGGGTAAGCTGCATCATTTTGATTCCAGCTATTTAATACTAACTCTTGTTCAGCAGGAGAAAGTGCCTCGATTTTTGCTAATGATTGCTGTGGCTTTTCAACAAAAAACTGTAATACACGTTCATATAATGATCCCAAACGCTCGATCGTTTCTTGTTTGAACAAACTGGTTGCATAATTAAGACTTGCTGTAAGTTGTTCTTCAGCGTCAATGACAAACAAACATAGATCAAATTTAGCAGGTCTATGCAAACCTTTTTCAGCGATAAGATTAACAGGATCAAAAGGTAGCTCGGTATTAGATTGCAGCGAGCCAGTAAAATCCTCCATATCAAACATCACTTGATAAATTGGATGGCGAGAAGTGTCTGCTTTAACGTTAAGCAGCTGACTTAATTTTTCAAAAGGTAGCGCTTGATGTACTTTAGCCTGAGTAACAACTTGATGAACTTGGGCAACAAAATTTTCAATACTTTGCTCTGCCTCTACATTCACTCTAAGTGCTAATGAGTTGACAAAAAAGCCAATAATTTCTTGGGTTTGAGCTTGCTCTCTGTTTTCTGAGGGCGCCCCGACAATAATATCACTTTGCCCAGTACTAAGGGCCAAAGTTGCGTAAAAGCCACTCAGTAATAAAGTATATAGTGTCGTTTCTTGCTCTATTGCCAATGTTCTCAGTTTTGAGGATAAATTAGCATCTAGGGTAAACTCAACATCTTTACCGCGATAATCTCTATTACTAGGACGTGCAAAGTCCGTAGGTAGGGCAAGTGTTTCATGATCAGCAAGTTGTACTTGCCAATATTCCTGTAATTTTTCTAAAAATTCACCTTGAAGTAAATCTCGCTGCCAAGCAGCATAATCAAGATAATTAATCGTTTGCTCAGGTAAGGTTAGCTGTGTTTGGTTTTGATTCGCTTGATAAAAATTAGCGAGTTCATTCATGAATATCTGTACTGACCAACCATCAAAAGCAATGTGATGCCATAACATGAACAAATAGGATTTGTCATCAAGCTGGTAATGACACAAACGAATACTAGGCTCTTTTGTTAAGTCAAATGGCTGCGAAATTTGCAGTTGAACTTCAGCATACAAAGCCTGTTCGCTCGCTAAATCTACCTTGGTCATTGAGACCGAGCTATCAAGAATATGCTGATAATCAACACCATCATGCTGACGGAAAACCGTCTTAATCACAGGATGACGTGCAATGACTTCATTAATAACACCTTCAAGCATATCTGGCTTTACGCCGTCATGGAGCTGAACCAAATAAGGGATATGATACGCATCTACTCCCTGCTCAAAACGCTCGATAAATAAAAGCTGTTCTTGCGCAAAAGAAAGTACCGGATAATTGCTATTCGACTTAGCAATAACAGGCAGCATTTGACTTGGGGTTTGATGGCTCAAGTGCTTAGCCAATTCAGTAACCGTCTTATGCTCAAACACTAATGCAATGGGTAATTCAAGGTTAAGTGTTTTTTTGCAACCGGCAACTAGGCGAATGGCCGAAATTGAATTACCACCGATACGGAAAAAATTATCATTAACACCCACTTGCGGTAACTTTAAAACTTGCTGCCAAACTTGACACAGGTCTTTTTCAAGCAAACTGCGTGGTGCAACATAACTGTCTTGTTGAACAAACTCTGGTACCGGCAAGGCACTTTTATTGACTTTGCCATTAACCGTCAATGGAATTGAGTCAAGGACAGTAAAGGTGCTAGGCACCATATAGTGTGGCAACTTAGCTGTAATGAAGTCTCTGATACTATTTACATCTAGGTCGCTTATTTGATTGGCATCAGTCGTTTTATCATTAATATCTGTCGGCACTATATAAGCTGCTAGATATGGATTTTCATGGTCATCACGTACAATGACTACCGCATGCTGAATTGCTGCCATTTCAGCTAGGGTATGCTCAATTTCACCAAGCTCTACTCGGTAACCTCTAATTTTAACCTGCGCATCATTTCTCCCGATAAATTCAAGGGCGCCATCGGGTAGCCAACGAACTAGATCACCTGTTTTATAGAGTCGAGTATAACCTTTGGCAATATCTTCTTCAGTTGCAAACGGGTTAGCAATAAAGCGCTTATCTGTTAATTCAGCTCGATTAAGGTAACCCCGTGCCAGTCCTGCACCGGCAATATATAATTCTCCCTGAATACCAATAGGAACAAGTTTAAGTCTTGATGACAAAACATAAGCTTTAACATTATCAATTGGGCTACCAATACGATCAGGCTCTGGGAAGCTGCTCAGATTAATGCAACGAATGGGTGTTACTGTTGTTTCTGTTGGCCCATATTCATTAACAAGCTTGTCTTGCCAAATACGTTTTAACTCTGGGCGACACGACTCACCACCAGTGATCACAAGACGGATACTAGTGTTCTCATCTACTTCGCCAAATGAAGCGAGATAACTTGGACTCGCGGTGAACAAAGACACTTGAAACGCTTTTATTTGGTCTTTTATTTTATCAACCGATTGAATATCTTCAGTGGTAGGAATAACTAAGGATCCGCCACTAAGCAAGGCAAGAAACAGAATTTCTACCGAAGCATCAAATACATATTCTTGCATCCAAAGTACAACGTCGTCAGAGTTAATATTAAGCGCTTTTTGTTGGCTGACGATAAGGTTAACGACAGATTTATGCTCAATGGTTACCCCTTTTGGCTGACCTGTTGTACCCGAGGTATATATTACATAAGCCAGATCATTTGAATTTTGTTCAAACTGGGTTATTTTTTGACTTAGTGAGCTGCTTTGTGTTTGACCGTTTGGACTTGCTTCTTCATTAGCCGGTGGCTCATCTACCAGCAGGACGGCTATATCTGGCTGGCACTCTGCCAATTTAGCTTGATAATGGTGTTGTGAGATAACCAAAGGTACCTGGGTATCTTCAAAAATGAAGTCAATTCGAGCTTGAGGATAGTCAGGAGAAATGGGTACATAAGCGCCGCCGGCTTTAAGTACGGCTAAAATACTGATCACCATTTCAAAACTACGATCTAAATACAAAGCAAATAAGGTATCCGGTTGCACTTGATTATTCGTTTTAGCTTGATACGCTGCCCGCAGTTTAAAAGCCAATCGTTCTGCTTTGTCATTTAGCTCGCGGTAAGTCATTTGCTCACTATCAAAAATAAGCGCACTCGCCTCAGGGGTATTTTCTACTTGCTCGGAAAATAATTGATGAAGCGTTTTATTTTCGGGGAAAGTGGACTCACTATTATTAAATAAATGAAGCAGCTGATCACGCTCGTGTCCTTCAACCAGTTCTATATTTTGATGTTCAAGTTCAGGTGAAAACACTACTATTTCAATCAGCTGATTTAACTGAAAAAGTAATCTTTGTGACTGTTCAATACTAAGCAAATCTTCACCAGAGCAAAGCTTAAGCTGCAATGTTTGCTCGCTTGCTTGATCATTTACAAGAATAGAAATGGGGTAATCAACTTTTTCAATAGTCGCATGTACAGTCGCGTTATGACTCAATGAATTGCTATCTAAACTGTCAGTCTCAGTATTGAAGTTAAGCTCATTAGATTGAGATTCAAAATCGACTAAACTGTGGAATAAAGCTTCACCATTAATTTGAAGATCACCCAGGGATACTATGCTATGACTATTTAATTGTGATATTTTCTGTTGAATTTGATTCAGAATATCTTTTACGCTAGATGACTCAAGCCAGTTAACTGCAAGTGGCAAGGTATTAATATAAAGACCAACACTCTCTTCGATACCATCAACAGCTATATCTCTCCCAGAAACAATAGTACCAACAATCGTTTGCTCGTCTTGAGTATATATTTGGATCAATTTATGCCATGCAAACTGTATAACAGCGCTGAGTGTTATACCTAGATTCTGACTTGCTGTTTTTAGCTGCTGATAATCAGGGCCAGTAATTGAGACATTATTTTCTGTCGGATTACTGACAATATTCTCTGTTAAACTGCTTGATTTATCTAACATCAAATTAAGATCATTTACCGCTAAAAACCCTTGTTTTTCCTCTGTCCAATAAGCTTCAGCATCTGCTTTGTGCTGCAAATAATACACCTGAGCATTAAGATAAGTTGCCTCCTCTGTTACTTGAGGTGTTTGTTCTTGTATTAAGGCATCGTAATATTGATGAGCCGTGTTGTTCAACAACGGTCCACTCCAACCATCACCTAAACAGTGATGTACACTTTTTAAAACGGTAAAAAGATTGTCACTTTGTTTAAAAAAAGTGAACCGAATCAATCCTGATTTTTCCAGATCAAAACTCGTTTTACGATCTTCAAAAATATGCTCTGAAATCGCAACTTCCCTTTGCGCTTGTGTAAGCTGGCTAATATCTCTATAGATAAAATTATTAGCGCTAACACTTGCCCCTTTAGTGATTACTTGTATTATCTCGTTACCTTGCCAGTTGAAAGCAGCCCTCAATGCGGGATAATGTTGTGAAGTTAACTGCCAAGCCTGTTGGTAGTGTTCGAATTCAACATCTCCTTGATAATCAATGCGCTGCTGAACAATGTAAGCATCATCGCTAGGATGATTTATATGATGATAGATAAAGCCTTGCTGTAAACTATTCGCAGGGAAAATGGCTTGAATTGCGTATTTTTGTTGTAGTTCACGTAACTGAGTAAGAGAAATATCCACAGGAAAATCGACAGGGGTATGAATTCCGCCCTTTTGAGCAACATCCTGTACTAAGTGAATGACAGCCGATAAAGCGGTTTCAAGTGCCAACGAGAACCCATTGGTAAGCTGTGGTGAAAGTTGCGAGATTACGTCGAAACTTAGTTCACCATTGGTTATCGAACCGCGAATATTGAGTAAGAAGTCTTCAACATTTTCATCTCCTGCCATATCACCACAATCCGATGAATTTAACAGCCATAAGGCTTGGTCTTTTTCTTTATCTTGCTTACTCTGGTTATCAAACTGGCCAAGGTAATTAAAAATAACAGGCGCTCTAGCACCTGTAAGTTTTCCTTGGTGATAAAAGGCACCGTAACCAACCCCTTTATTAGGAATAGCCCGTAACATCTCTTTGGTATAAATGATGGTATCTGCTAGATCATCTTCTGCACTCAGCTGAACCGGGTATGCGGCAGTAAACCAACCTACTGTATGCGAAATATCGATACTAGGATCAATTGCTTCCCGTCCATGCCCTTCTAAAATGATGAAATTAGCTTTATTTTGAAAGGTCTCCTCTAGCGCAACGGCTAAGGCACTGAGTAATAAGTCATTAATTTCGGTATAAAAGCCCTGATTAGCTTGCTGTAATAGGGTTTTAGTGAGATTTTTGGATATTTTTAGCTGTTGGAAGTGAGTTTCATCTGCCTTATCTAGGACTGGAGTATCAACAGTCACACCTTGCCAATAATTGATTTCCTCAATATTTTCTAATGTATAATTTTGCAGACAATTAACCCACTGACGATAGCTACTGGTTTTTTTAGCCAGTTCGTTGCCACTTAGTAATTGCTGAATATCATCACTAATAATTCGCCAAGAAACAGTATCAATAATTAAATGGTGAGCTGCAAAAAAGAGACGGTTAACACCATCTCGGTAACCAGTAAGTAATGCCGCCTGCCACAATGGCCCATCAAAACAGTGAAATGCACTTTGCCAATCCGTTAATAGTATTTGCAATTCAACATCACTGAGTAAGCTAATATCTTGTGATTTCAAGACGCTAAAGCATTCATCAGCATCACTACTATAACGCTGCTTTATACCATTAGCATTTTTGATGAAACGACTTCGTAGTACATCATGTTGTTTAACAAGCTCAATAAGCACTTGTTGAATATTACTTTCAGAAACGCTGTCAGGAATGGTAAGCATAAAAGCCTGATTCCAATGATTTGGCTTGGCAAACCCTTCATCAAAAAATGATTGTTGGATAGCTAATAAATCAAACTCACCTTCAAGTAGCCCCTGCTCTGCTACAATATCTATTTCAGTAACATGATTGGTCAAGGCTATAGCAAGCTGAGCAACTGTAGGAGCGTCATAAATGGTCGTTACTTGCAGGTTAAAATCCTGTTGACGTAATTTTGAAACCAACTGAATACTGACAATAGAGTCGCCGCCTATTTGAAAGAAATTATCATCAATACCTACTTGCTCTAAGCCAAGAGTTTGCTGCCAAATAAGACAAAGTTTGCTTTCTAATTCATTACGCGGCGCAACATAGGGGCTATTTTTATTAAAAATAGGCTCAGGCAAGGCATTACGATCCAATTTACCATTTATGGTAAGTGGTATACTCTCTATCGACATAAAACATTGAGGTATCATGTATTCAGGCAGTGTCGATTCCAGCCTTGTACGAATGGCCTCTGCATCAAAAGCTAATCCTTCAACTGGGGTCACATAAGCAACTAAATGTTTATGACTATTCCATTCAACATCAATGACAACAGCTAATTTAACGTTAGGCAGCTTATTAATAGCACTTTCGATTTCACCTAGTTCAATACGAAAACCTCTGATTTTTACTTGGCTATCATTACGACCAATAAATTCAATACTGCCATCTGGTAACCAACGTGCCAAATCTCCTGTTTTATACATGCGGCCATAACCATTTACACGCGCTTCTTCGCTGACAAATGGGTTTGGTAAAAATACTTCTTCAGTAAGCTCTGGTCGATTTAAATAACCGCGGGCAACACCTGCGCCACCAATATATATTTCTCCAACATCGCCTTCTGTAACAGGAGTCATCGTTTTTGTAAGTATGTAAAGTTCAACATTTTTAAGAGGCTTACCTATGCAATTCACACCACTAAGCTGGGGAGTATTTCTAAAAGTCGTTGCAGTAACTGTTGCTTCAGTAGGGCCATATTCATTGATAAGTTTTTCTTGCCAAATTTCTTTAATCTCTTCACTACATTGCTCACCACCGGTGATAACTTTTCGTATACTGTTATTTTTTTCTGGTCTGCCAAATGACATTAGATAACTAGGGCTGGCAGAAAACAATGTTACCTGAAAGGTTTTAATGTAGTCTTTTATGCTATCAAGTGATTGAATTTCCTGATAACTAGGAATAATTAATGTTCCGCCATTAAGTAAAGTAACAAATAAAAGTTCCACTGAGGCATCAAAGACATACTCTTGCATCCACAGTACCACTTCATCTGATGATAAAGTCAAAACCTGATTTTGACTCTTGATGAGGTTAATAACAGAACGCTGCTCAATCATGACCCCCTTGGGTTTTCCGCTAGTACCAGAGGTATAAATAACATAAGCTAAACCGTTTGAGCTATGAGGGAGAGTGGGAGTAACTTGTTGTTCTTTTTCACAATATTTTTGCTCTGCGTTAAGCACTTTAGTTGATGCTTGAACGCTGCTAATCCATTGATTTAATTTTTCTTCATTTTTCTGCTCTGTAATGGCTAAAGCTATTTGAGTATCTTGGATAATAAATAATGAGCGTTCTTTCGGAAACTCTGTAGATATAGGAACGTAAGCGGCACCCGTTTTTAAAACCGCTAATATACTAATAACCATGGTAAAACTTCGATCAAAATAAAGCCCGATAAGTGTATCTTTTGATATAGGCTGATCAAATTCATCCGAATAGACATTACGGATTATCGCGGCAAGTTGATTCGCTTGTTCATTAAGTTCTTGGTAGGTTAAATTTTTTCCATCATGAATAAGCGCAATATGATCTGGCGTCTTCTCAACTTGACTTTCAAAAACTTGAGAGATAGTTATTTTTTCTAGGGCCGCTTGCGCCAAAGTGTTTTCTAATAAGCAAGATGCATTTTCATTGAGTGCACTCATCGATAATTCCTTCCATCGGGCACTTGTTCACTTATAAAAACTGAACAAGAATAATTAATGTGTTAAGGCGTAATAAATAGGCCTGTATACTGTTGTATTTACTCGGCTTTTACCAGAAAGAGAGCCTAGCGTAAAAACTTGCGCTAGGCTCTATCTTTGGCTACTTATCCTGTATATAACTAATTCACTTAACTGAACTCACAATCGGCCTCATGAGTTGAAATTAAAGCTGAAGTTAAAAATTCTCTTAATGGTTGAATATGATTTTCTTCTTCACGCCACTCACCATATAAATTCTCTAATAAATGATGCTCAGCAACCACCTCTCCGTTTATATATTGACGAAATACCGGATGTAAAAAGACACTTTCTTTGGCTTTCTCAGGGACTGGATTACGTTCAATGGCAAATGGGTTATTTAGGACCTTACCAAACTCTAGTGAAATGGAGATATAATGTGGAGAATTCTTTAAAAAGACTTCCTTAACGTAATCTAGTGGTAACTCATCGTAATAAGGCCCTTCATTGCCTTCACCACTTAGGTCAATTACATCATGTAAAAAACCATACTGTTGCCACAATGCTGACGACGTATTGATGCGCTCAAGAGAGTGGGTAATGATAGATTCAACATCAGTATTTATTTTTCTTGAATCAATGGCTTTATCTGCGTACTTATATTGAAGTATTTTGTGCAAGGCTTTTACGTTGTATCTAAAACCATGAATAAAACCTGACGTTGTTTTTCTATAATCCCTCATATGAGTCAAAGTGCCGGCAAAATACATATCTTTAACGTTTGTTGACTCCCACTCACTAGTCTGTGATGGAAATTTATTCATGCGGCACATTTCTGCTCGAATAGACTCATCAAAAATTCCATTATCAAATTTAAAACCAGTACAGTTGATTATACGATCATATTGAAGTACTTCTTTTTCACCATTGGCGTGTAGGTAGTCGACATCTACATAATATTTACCATCTTTTTGTTCAATTTTTTCGATAAAACCATCAAGTAGCGCATTTTGCGATTTCAATTGATAGGTATCCAAAAAGTTATTATTTACCGCACGTAAATGCCCAACGTAATGTGTTTCCCAGGCAAATTGTAGAGTTTCAGGGCTTATAACATGAATAATAGAAGCTGTTGGTGTTAAGCTGTCTGCTGTTTCAAAAGCAGAATTCCCTTTACCAATAATTAGCACTTCCTGATTAACAAAATTTTCTGGCTCAATTGCAAATTTTGTATAACATTCGGTTAACTCCATTCCCGGAATGTTTGGTACATTGGCTTTTTTAAAGCCCGTGGCGATAATCAATTTGTTACATCGGTAAGTCGTTCCTTGCTCTGTTTCTAGAAGGAATTTTCCATTATTACCCTCGCGCGAGATAAGGCTAACCTGCTGTTCATAATCAATATTAATTTGATATCGATTAACATATTCATTCATATATTCGACGAGTGTATCTGCCGATGGAAAATAGTCGGTATCAAAGTCTTTATATGAAAAGTCATCATCATCATTTAATAAAGAATTCCAATCCCAGCGAAGGTTAATTTCTTTATTATCAAACCCTGTATGTACCTTGTTAATTGAAATCAGTTTCCTGTGTCGAGGAAATTTTTCAAAAAACGTTCCTGCACCTTTACCTGATTCCAATATTTTGTAGTTTTCATTATTTTTTTGAAAGTAATACCCTAACTGTATCCCTGCAGGACCCGCACCCAAAATAATGTAATCATAATCGTTAAAAGAAGACATAAATATTCCTTATTCATTGTTTTTAATAACAAACCTATTAATAAGCTTGTTTTATTTTATCCATAACCTTCTATTAAATTACCGCATAAGAAAGTTACGACTCCCGACAAGTTTTTACAACATGCATTAACCTACTCTCCGGTATAGAGAGCTACTATCACGAATAAATACACCGGTACTGCTCTGTAACTCAATAACAATGAAATACAGAGTTAACAGTGGCTGTGCATTGCTTCATCTTTTAATTGCTCAGGCGTATATCCACCTAAACAAAAATTAAACTTAAACGGATACCGAAAATGAAACGTTTTATTTTGCTAAAAACATCATCAATAATTAAAAAAACATTGGGAATAAAAGGACAAAAGATAAGCTATTAATAGCTATAACATGCCTATTTTTAAAAACTCGATTTCAGAACCAACAGCTCTAGTTTCTAGCTCCCTAACTTCCCTATTCCTTAATATCCATATCCGTTAACATCCGTATTACTTTATTTAAATATAAAAATGGAATTTACCCCCACCGCCCAATATTACCCCTTGCCATTATATTTGCACTTTGGTACTATTATAGGATCTGCATCCAAACCACCTAAATCATATTAAGTTAAAAATGTTACAGTGTTGTTAAATTTTTACCATTACATAACATTACAAGCCTGTTTTTTGGGTTGCTTCTCGTGAAATATATTCCAATGAGTTTTTAAAATTTTAGTGTAAGTTGATTAACTTGATAATTGAGCAGTAGGTCAATTAATTTCACTCAGCCATGACAGAGCTCAATGTACAAGGCTTTGTGAAGAGTGTACTTAAAAAATAGGGGGGTTATTTTTAAGGACTACTTGTGGTAAAAGACTTTTGATTAGTAAAGTTTATTTTCATTTAGTGTGTTCATCAGCACCCCTTTCCTTTGAAAAATTGTCCATATACAGTTTGAACAACAGTCATTAATTGCCTTTGATGCTACAACTTACGTCAGCCTAATCTCTTTTGCTTTATCCACATATTTGCTTCAAGCTCACAATGACTACGCTAAACACAGTTATAGTCGTTACCATTCACAGTGCTCTATTTCAGTGGGAATTTAAATAACGTTAGGCAACGTTGAAGTACGTAAAGGTATTTATCGCAGTAGTCGCTTAATGGTGACGGTGTGGAAAATAGCATCTTCAAGTGGTACGGGTATATAACACGATGAAATTTGAGGAGGGAGATTACAGGTTATACGCAATGATATTAGCTGCGTTCACATTAGAGTCTATTGAACTTTCTCAGTAAATATTTTTGAGGTAAAGCTTTTAATGACGGCGAGAGGTGTATAGCCGAGTCCTTCGGCGAGCATTTTTTAATCGTTTTAAGCATCATCACCTTTGTTATGTGACATAACCACATAACAAAGGCTGTATTGTATGAACAGTCAATAAATTACAAAAAAAACTAACTGTAAAGTACAACACTCCCCAGCTATTTTACCCTAACTTCAGGTTATTAAAGCCAGTTGTGAGGGTGACAATGTTTTCCCTGGTAATTATATGGATCAGCCAAAGAAACCAGAAGTTTACGCTCCCCCTCATAGGGGTTTCTTCCGTGAGCAGTGGCAATATTATCAATTGCAATAAAGTCGCCTTCAGACCATGGTCTAGTAACTTCTATTTCATTGTAGATGCCTAATATTTCATCAACTATCGAATCTTCAATCTTTTCTCCGTTACCATAGGTAACACTTCGCGGCATAGAATCTTCACCATAACAATCTAGCAAACATTCTCTAACCCCTTCAGCTAAGCATCTTTGGTGCCAGTGAAGAATTTGGGCAACAAAACACTTATCTCCTGAATTAGGATGGTTAATAATAGCCGGTCTAAAAGATGTTGTTTTCAGAACGTCTCCGAGCCACTCATATTGCATATGGTTTTTAATACAAAACTCATTCGCTTCAGCTTTGTTCTGTACATTTAATGTTTCTTGATAGGATAAACCTAAACCATCAACGTAAGTTCGAATGTAGGCGACTCCATTTTTTTCAAATTTTGAGCAAATATCTTTAGAAAGTCTCTTATAGAGCTCTCTTGAGTCAACTAGCGGAGTATCTCCTCCTACAGAGGATTTCTTGATGCAAGAAAATAATATTTTTGATGGCCAGCTGTAGTGAAATGAATTTTCATTATGCCAATTAAGTTTATGCTTACCTGAAAACGGAACAGGGGTTTGAACCGTTCCCGTCTTGTTATAGCGAACATGTTCTCCATTTTTACTATAGAGTTTATCGGATAAAAGATTAACCAAACACTCAAAACTATCTGCGTCATGCACTCCTGCATTTTTTAACAATACAGCTCCATGCGATGACATCTCTTTAGCAAGTCGACTTTTATTTTTTTCGACCCAAGAAGATACATCATCAAAGCTACTTTCCGAAAAATCATACTCCGAAATAAAATCCATATTACCTCACATAAATTTAAATAAATTCAATCTAGCCTGACCCAAGGTTTACTCAGCCCCCATTGCAACTAGGCGGACGAGAGAGTCAATCATTTGCAAAAGCTACCCTAGCACAAAAACATTAGGTAAACATAATTAAAGCACCAGCGCGGGATCCCCCTTCACGGCAAGACCATTATTAATTAAAATTTTTAATTTAGTCACGATCAGATCTCGATTTAAGGTATTGAGGTTTATAACATGAGGCCGACTTTCTTGATTCAGTTTCTGATCAACATATTGAACGCTGTAAAAAACAATCATCTGAGGGATACCCTATTTCTTTCGATAAGTGCCGTTATACCAATTCCATTAAGTTTATGATCTTGTTGTGCGAAGGAAAAATAAATCAAGGTAAGGCGCTCGATTGAGCAATAGCTGGCTATTGGAATTGAGAGCAACGAATTTTTGGGGTATTTTAACCAGCACAAGTGGGCAATAATTTAATGGAATTGGTATTATATCTGGCTCTGAAAGTTGAGAGGGTATTGAAAATTTTGGATATAAAAAAACCCCGTAAATACGAGGCTCTATATAAATAAAACTAAAGTGTCTTTACAAAAAAGACAACCGTAAGTTAAAAAGGAATATCATCATCAAAATCAATTGATGGCTCTTGTGGATTTACTTTAGGAGCTTGTTGCTGCTGCCCTTGGTTAGAAAATCCGCCTTGTTGCTGTCCTTGATTAGCAAAACCACCTTGCTGAGCTGGGGCTTGTTGTTGTTGCCCTTGATTAGCAAAACCACCTTGTTGTGCTGGCGCTTGTTGTTGCCCTTGGTTAGAGAAGCCACCTTGTTGTGCTGGTGCTTTTGGTTGTTGCCCTTGATTAGAGAATCCACCTTGTTGCTGCCCTTGATTAGAGAAGCCACCCGACTGCTGTGGAGCTTGCTGTTGGAAACCGCCACCTTGCTGTTGCTGTCCTTGATTAGAGAAACCACCGCTCTGCCCTTGAGACGATTTTCCATCTAACATCTGCATTACGCCATTAAAGCCTTGTAATACGATTTCTGTTGTGTATTGATCTTGACCTTGTTGATTGGTCCATTTACGAGTTTGTAAAGAACCTTCAAGGTATACTTTTGAACCTTTTTTAAGGTATTCGCCAGCAATTTCAGCTAATTTGCCAAACATTACAACACGGTGCCATTCTGTTTTTTCTTTCTGTTCACCAGTTTGCTTGTCTTTCCATGAGTCTGACGTTGCAACAGTAATATTTGCTACTGCACCGCCATTTGGCATAAAACGCACCTCAGGATCTTTACCTAAGTTACCTACTATGATTACTTTATTTACACCCGCCATGAAAAAATCCTATTAATTGAGCTATTAAGACATACGCGATTTCTTTATCTATTTACATAGAAGAAAGCTTGTCTTTGAAATTTGGTTTAAGGGGGTAATTCTATAGTGCGCAGCGATCAAATTCGAGTGATTTTTTACTAAAATGCCATTTATTTTAATTTATAATCTTTTAGAAAAGCCTCAGTAAAATACCCAGTATAAATAATGTAAAAACACTGGGATTATATTGCCGACAAATTAATTGTTATCACAACAACTTAGCACTAAAATGCAAAACCTGATAATGAGACTCCATAGTTTCCAATCAAGAAATTTATAGCGCTATTAAATGCTCGGTGAGTTGAGCTCGAATCTCATCAGATATCTTTTTTGAGCGCTGCGCTTTATAATCAAAATTAACCATAGCGGCGGTTCCTGATACACATTTTTCGCCGTGTTGCCAAAGCTCTTGATAAACATCAAACGAAGATCCACCTATTCTACTAATAAAAGTCTTTATCTCGATCTCTTGTCCATAAAAAAGCTGTCCATGATAGGAAACTTCTATTTTGGCAATAATTAGTTGCCATTTTTTTGGATCTAAATCAGGGGTAAAAAACTTAAAAACAGGTGCTCGTCCACCTTCAAACCAAACGGGTGGTTTAGTGTTATTTATATGGCCTAAGGCATCGGTATCACTAAAGTGTGGCATCATTTTTTCACTGAACATATTTAACCTTAAAAGTTTTAAATTCTTATTAAGTCACCGTAAGTCATTTCATCACAGTGCATATTACTTTCTCGTATAAGATATAGTATCTTAACCATCATTCAAAATGTCATAAATATTAGAGATAAATAAATGAATAGATCTTTATCCTTAGTTACCTGTTTTTGTACTTACCTCGCTATCACATTAGTTGCCAACCTCACCTCTGCAAGCCCTGCATTAGCATCAGGGGATGCCAAAGCCCCAGAACGAAGCACAGGTCAAGGCCCGTATAAGCGATTAATTCTTCGTGGTGGCATTGTGATCAATGGTGAAGGCGCCCCAGCCCGTGGCCCAATGGATATAGTTATTGAAAATGACCGTATTGTAAAAATTGTCAACGTGGGTAACCCAGGTGTTCCGATAAAAGTAAATCGCCGGCCAAAAGCTCGTCCTGGTGACAAGGAAATAAATATTGAAGGCCAATACGTAATGCCTGGTTTTATTGATATGCATGGTCACATTGGTGGTAGTGCCGATAATATTCCGGCTGAATATGTATTTAAATTATGGCTCGCTCACGGCATTACTACTGTTAGAGAGCCAGGCAGTTTTAATGGTATTGATTGGGTGATGGATCACGTAAAGCGCAGTGAAGAAAACAGCATTGCCGCCCCGCGTATTATGCCTTATTTTGTTTTTGGCTTAGGTTTAGATGAAAATATAACCTCAGCAAAACAAGCAAAGAAATGGGTACAATCAATTCCTAAGAAAGGCGCAAAAGGTATTAAGTTTTTTGGTGCCACCCCACAAATAATGACAGCTGCACTTACCGAAGCTAACAAACAAGGTTTAGGTAGTATGATGCACCACGCCCAACTTGATGTAACCAATATGAACGTACTTGATTCTGCCCGCTTAGGTCTAACGTCAATGGAACATTGGTATGGTTTACCTGAAGCTTTATTTGAACATCAACATATACAAAATTACTCACCTGAATACAATTATAATAATGAGCAACATAGATTTGCTGAAGCCGGTAGACTTTGGCAGCAGGCAGCAAAACAAAACAGCGAAAAGTGGTTAAGTGTTCGTGATGAGTTACTCAGCTTAGATTTTACCTTAAACCCAACATTCACTATTTATGAAGCTAATCGCGATTTAATGCGTGATATGAATGCCGATTGGCACAAAGAATATACCCTACCAACGTTATGGGAGTTTTTCCAACCTAACCGCAACGCCCATGGCTCCTATTGGTTTGACTGGACCACAGATGATGAAATTGCTTGGAAGAAAAATTACCAACAATGGATGAGTTTTGTAAACGATTATAAAAACCATGGTGGTAGAGTGACCGTAGGATCTGACTCTGGTTATATCTTCAAGATATATGGTTTTAGTTATATTCGTGAATTAGAGCTACTACGAGAAGCCGGTTTTAATGCCTTAGAAGTCATTCAATCAGCAACCATCAATGGCGCAGAAGCGCTAGGCATGGCTGATGAAATCGGTTCTATCCGTGTAGGTAAAAAAGCAGACTTAGTGATAGTGGCCGAAAACCCATTACGTAATTTTAAAGTACTTTACGGCACAGGCCACTTTCGTCTAGATGAAAACAATAAACCGATACGTGCAGGCGGCGTAAATTACACGGTAAAAGACGGTATAGTTTATGATGCTAAGCTATTATTAGAACAAGTAAGAACCATGGTTGATAAAGCTAAAATAAAGCAGGTTGATTCTCTTAAGCGAGCCAAGCAGTAATACTTATCGGCTAGTGATTTTTATAACATAAATGTGGACTACCAATTTTGAAACCCTAATCATGATTTAGGGTTTCAAAATATACTAGCGATTCCTATAAACTGCTATGTATTGCTGGGATTTTCATCTAAAAATGCATTAACCCTTTCTTTCAATCGACTATTAGGATTAAGCTCTAAGTAATATCGATAGTACGGAACAGCCTCTTTTTCCCTTTGTAACTTCACCAAATTATCCCCAATGTTAAGATAAACAGAGGTACGATTAGCATCTAGCTCTATAGTTTTTTCCAACCACGCCTGTGCTTTTTGATATTGACCATCTCTAAATAAGATAAAACCATAATCATTGACAACATTAGCACTGTTTGGCAAGTAATTAAGTGCCAGTTCTAACTCAATTAAGGCTTCTTTATATTGTTTATTTTTATATAAAGCCAATGCTTTTCGGTGAATCAAATCTGCCTTAGATTTTCTTTTCTTATAAGAAATCCCCGTTATTAAAGTCTTATTAGGCTGTGAGCTGATTTGCTCCGGTGTCGATTTAGCAAGTTTTAATTTTAAGGCTTGATTTTCTCTTTTTAAATTCGCAATAATTTGATTGAGTTCATTAATATTCAGTTCTTTTTCAACAGTAGGCTTCGGTGCTAATTCAAATAAAAACTCTCCTCCTTGACTGCCTACCATATTACCAAATGTCGGCGTTTGTTTTGCATTATCACTCACTAATGGTGACACATAAGCCCCAAGCTCTGATGCGGTAATAATATTATTACCATCTAAATCAGCTTGCCCATCAAGTCCTTTTAATAAAGCCCATGTAAAAACAGAGTGACCATCAGCGCCGCCATCAGCAACTTGTTGATCTGCCCCACCCGCCGTTAAAATTTGTCTAGCCGTTCGACTACTAATTTCATTGATATAATTTGTCATCCCGCCGGATCGCGTTAACGCAATACCGGAATAACAAGAATCCATAACAAAATAGACATGTTTTGCGGGGATCATATCTGAAAAGTCTTGTAAGTGAGTCATACTAATTGATTTACTATGGAACTTGTCTAATTTGGCATCGACAGGAATGATATAACCTAAATTCCTGCCCGAAGGTAGTATACGTGTCATGCCATGACCAGCATAAAAAATAAAGACACGATCGTTAGATTTTACTCGTTTAGGGTCTGCAAGAACATCTGAGATATGTGAAGTGATATTCTCTCCCGTTGCTTGCTCATCCAAAAGGGTAAAAATATTGTCCTCTTTAAAGTTATATTTATCTTTTAGCATTTTCTTAACGCCTTGAGCGTCATTAGCAGCATAACCAAGTTGTGGCCAGTATTGATATTTATTAATACCAACAACCAACGCCCAACTTTCACCATATAACTCGCTTTTAGGCTGTACAGTTACCGTTGGCTTAAACTCATCACCTTCAAGAGTCACAACTTTGTAACCTTTTTCTTTTAGCTTTTTCATCAATAATGGTAAGGCTTGAACCGACTGCTTATGAATATCATGGAATAAAATAATACCCTTTTTCTTTTTATCGAGCTCTTTTAAAACATTATCCACAATGGTTTGCGGTACGGGTGTTGCCCAATCCATTGAATCAATATTCCACATGATAGAACGCATGCCTTCACTTTTAGCAACATCAACTAGTTGCTTATTTTTAGCACCATAAGGAGGCCTAAATTCAGCAACATTTTGTCCCGAAATTTTCTTAATCAATAAATTGGTATTGGCCAATTCTTGCTGCTGTTGCTCTTTACTTAATTTTGTCATTACTGAATGACTGAAGGAGTGGTTGGCAAGGATATGCCCTTCATCTAAAGCACGTTGTAATTTTTTAGATTTTTTGTCTAGCTTTACAATACCACTGTCTACCTTGCCAATATTTTTACCTATAGCAAAAAAGTAAGCTTTCGCATTATATTCTTTAAGGGTATTTAATATTTTATCGGTATTTTTATAATGAGGGCCATCATCAAACGTAAGTACCACAGTTTTCTCTGGCATATTGACACCCCACAGCAAATCCTTTTTACCCGTGCCTCGGCTTTGTTCACCGGTAATTTGTTCTTCTTGCTTATTAAAGTCGGCATAAATTTGGTTAATATTAAACTTAGCAGCTAAAAATTCAAGGTACTCTGCCCATGGTTCAATGTCGGTGTTGGCACGCATTAACTGTTGTTGAATTTTATCTAAATGAGGTGCGTATTGTGCTTGAATTAACACTTGCTGTTGTTCAATAAACTGCAAGTGCTTTAGTTGAATTGTATTTAAAAAAGGCGCTTGTTGATGTTCAAATATTAAAGTGTCTATTAAATCCATAAAGCTGAGTTTATCAGCAGCATGAGGCAATGAGTTAATATACTGAATCAGCTGATTTACAGCATTGGTATCTGCAAGTAACACCACTTCACTTGCTTCAATAACTTGCTGTTTTTCAAAGTACATATTACGGGCAATATGAATATTTTGTTGGCGAGCGGCTTCGTTGTTAGCTTCGTTCACAAGTAAAAAAGTAATTGATTGCTGATACTCAACTAACGCAGTCCAATCACTTTGCAAGTTTGCTTGCGCTGTAGTGCTGAATCCAAATAGTAATATACAAAAAAATTGCATAATCCGTGCTTTCATAACATAGTCCTTAATTCTTCCAACATACTTGATGTTTATTTGTAATTTTATAAGTTAATAATTGCGCTTTCTTTCCTTCGCCTGTGTAAATATCAATGTGCTTTCCTTTGATAGCTTGACCGACATCGTTAACTTTAAAAGGTTGTTTTATTGTTGTAGCTAACGCTGGAATGTATATTTGACGACCAAATGGTAGCTTAGTAATATCTGCGGCAATAGCAGTGAGTGTTAATGGTTTTCCCTGAGCATTAAGTGGATATTGGCTTTTATGCCATTGATTGCTATAGAAGCCCAAATACCAGCCGAGATTGGTTTTCCCCCAACCTTCTAGCTTAACCGCAGCCAAAAAAGTGTTATCAAATGATAAACTTTTACCACCTAACACATTAATTTTTGTTGGCAAATAGCTACCGTAATCATTTTCTACAGGGACGAAATATCCGGTTAACTGCCAATCATCTTCGCAAGTCATAGACTCTACCGTTGTACAGGCCATTAACGGCATTGATAAGATTAAAAGTAACCCGTTAAGTTTTAGCATTATTTCTGTTACTAAAATCTAAGCACAATAGCATAGATAAGCTTTAATCATAAAAAGTTATCCGTAAAAAATAACTTTACTGAGTCGAGCTAAAGGTAGTCACATGACTGATAAAAATTAACAGTCATGAAAAATAATCAGCCTTAGTGTTATCTAACCTGAATTATAGATAAGCAGCACTTACTCAATATTCCCCTTTATTCGATTCTCAGCGTTAAAACGTCGATAAATAACCCGTTATTCATAAACGTTTTGCCTTGATAATCGAATAAAAGTAAACATTGATAGCGTATATCGCTACTTGAACTTGTAAATTTCATCATCAACAACCATAAGTCATTGTTTTTACTTAAATATAAAACTCTCATCACCCAGGGTTCAGCTTACCTATATAATTTGCTAAGAAAGAGTATTGGTTATGATACTAAGCTATGACTAGAAAAAGTAAGAACTAGGGCTAATGCAACTAAAATAAAGCAAATTGATACTATTAAGCGAGCCAAGAATTAAATAATGTAAACGAAGCTTGAGCAACTTCATCGAGTAGAGCTATAGTTAAATAAGTGATATCTAAAGTATTACTCATTTAACCTTTAACCTAGGTACGCGATGCAGTTTTTATTAAAAACCATAACAACAATAAAAAAATGTAATGTCATATCGCCAGACGCTATAAATATCATCTCACTGATTTGGCGAGATAATACAATAATAAAGCTGCCATCATTATATGTGGTTGGCTTATTAACAGCGACTTTCTGTAGTACTGTTTATGGTACGCAGCAGACAGTTAAAACAATACCTCCCTCACCACCCTATAGCTTATCGGCTAGTCCATCACATGATGAGCTTATGACTGCCCAAACGATTGAAATACCCAATAATGAACAAGCTAACCAAAGCGTAACGTGTGACACTAAGCAGCCCAAAATAATATTTAAGCCGATGACCATCTTTGATGAGAGCGAAGAGGGTATAACCTTTTTACATCGTGGTGCTAATGCAATTCACATTGATACTAAGGTTGTCACCCTAGAAAATGAAGCCAATTTTTTCATTAAAAAGTGCAGTAAAACTTTAGCTGATATGGCTGAGTTAGAACGTCATCTACGTAGTAGAAAATACTTAAGAGACGCCAAAGTTACTAGCGATGAAAGTGTTGAAAACATAACCATAACCACATGGGATAATTGGTCACTAATGCCAACGATTAGTTTTGGCCGTAAAGGCGGTATAAACACATATAGCTTTGGTATTAAGGAGCGTAACTTACTCGGGCTCGGTATTGATACCGAAATAGAGTCTTATCGTAATACCCAACGTTCTGGCTACAAATTACACGCGACCATTCCCCTGTTTCAAAAACAAAACACAGAGGTTAAATTAAAATTTGCCGACAATGATGACGGTCAACAACACAGCTTATTTCTGCATAAAATGTTTGCCAGCTTTCATACAAAAACGTCATATACTTTAGGTTTTAATGAAGAATCACGAAACGATACTATTTTTCAAAATGGTCAAGACCAAAGTGTTTATAGGCATGAAATCAGTTATAAAGAAGGAAATTATGCTTGGCTAAACTTCAATAGTAATAGTCGATTACTCAGATATCGCTTAGGTGTAACACAAGATAAAGACATTTTTTCAGCACTGACAACTGTAAAAGATACTGATTTAAGTAACTCTGTACTCACTGATGTAAAACCTGAAGATAGAAACTTACTCTACCCATGGGTCGCTTTTGAATACATAGAAAAAGATTTTAGAAAGTTAACTAACGTGCATTTGATTACCCAGATAGAGGACTTCAATCATGGTTGGCAACTTAGCTCACGCCTTGGTATAGGTAATGGTAAGAAGGAAAACTCGGCATGGACTATCTGGAAGATGCGGGTAAAAAAAGGTTTTAACTTGCATGATAATGCCTTGTTATTACTTGATTTATCACTCGCAAATGATATTTACCAGGAAATGGATAGTCGTTTGTGGGTTAAACTCACCGGTGAGTACTTTTATCAGCTAAATAAAAGCTGGGGGTTTTATTTAGGAAATAGCAATGTTGTCAGTAAAAACCAATACTTAGATCAACCTGTAACCATGGGAGGAAATACTGGTTTACGAGGTTTCCCTTTACAGTATCAACATGGACAAAGCAGTATTAAACTCTCTTCTGAAATAAGGTACTACCCAGAGATTAACCTTTTTAAACTCTTTGACTTAGCCGGAGTCGCTTTTGTCGATGCTGGTCGAGCTTATGGGGAGTCGACAGTTAAAAATATAGAAAGTGGTTGGTTAGGATCGGCTGGTTTAGGCTTGCGTTTACACTCTCCACACTCCGGTGGTAATCATCCTATTATTCATATCGATTTTGCTTTCCCACAAAGTGATAACCCTGATATTAACAGTTTTGAAATCAGGGTGCAGGCTAAAAAATCATTTTAACTCAAGATCATAATTACAATCACTTAATTCGTTTTTAGAGAAACTAATACACAAAGGTAAAATTACAAAAAACGCTTTAAAACCCTATCAATCTGAGCAACACGAATTTTCTTTAATAACTTTTGCGGTTTTTCTGGATAGCCAGCAACTGACTCAATATCTGAGAAATGCACGATTCTCGTGGTATTCACTAAAATACCTAATAATTCATCATTCGTTTTTTGTAAAAAATGCTTATTAGCATCGTCAACCAGTAAGCCGTTTTCTAAATCGAGTGCCCAAGCACGAGGGTTTAAGTTACTGCCGGTGATCAAATGGTAACGATCATCAACCCGCAAACCTTTCAAGTGAAAGCTATTATCTTTATCTTTCCATAGGTGGATATTTAATAACCCTTGATCTATAAAGTTCTGGTAACGCTTAACAAAACGTTTTAGCAGCATTTCATATAAATACGGGATAATGCCTATAGTGGAGAAGTCTTCTTCTTTACTAATAAAAAAGTCATTCGCGGTTTTATCGCCCACAACAACGGTAATGTTAACACCATGTTTTAATGCCTTAATTACATCTCTAGCAAGAGGATGAGGCAAATTAAAATAAGGGGTAAACAGTACTATATTTTCTTTAGCATTTTGAACTAGCTGGCGAGTAGTTTGATTTAGTTGATTTTTACGACGACCAAAACCTACTAATGGCGTAATGAAAGCTTTATCACTAACTAATGTAGACTGATTAATATTTTGCTGTTGAGTAACATGGTATTGAGATTTTTTCAGTCGTAATTTTAAAGCGGTTAAAATTTTCTTTTGCTCTATTACATCGGGAACTGATTCTTGATTAAGCAGTGGAGCAAGCCCTGAGTCAATGAATGTATCACACAGGTATAGACTAAAACTATCAGCTAAGGCCTTACTGTTGATAGTACAGTAGCGATCTAAACGATATCGTTCACCTTGGTGTAAGTAAATATCATTAATACTTGCACCCGTATAGAAAACAATATCATCAAAGACCATGCCTTTAAGATGTAAAACACCAAAAACTTCTTTACGTTTTACCGCTACACCATAGATATTCACCGATTGTGGGTAGTCTTGTGCTAACTGCAAATAAAGAGCACGATTGCCTAAGCTCGCTTTTTCTCCAATTAAACCACGTTGACCACGATTGAAATCGACAAAGATATTAATATCTAATTCGGGAAAATTTGCTTTAGCTTGATACAGCGCATGAAGGACTTCCTTACCTGCGTCGTCATCTTGTAAGTACAAAGCAGTAATAAAAATACGTTGACGCGCACTTTCAATTAATAATAACAACTGCTGTTTGTATTCTTTAGGCGTGGTAAAAAATTCTACATCACCACCATCTACAATTAATTTTTGCACTGTGCTCTATCTAAAAAATAAATCAATTCGGGACAGTATATCAATAATAAACCGAAGAAATATAGGGTTTTTCTTCGGTTAACTGTATTGAGAAGTGTAGACTGTCGTTAAATTACTACTGCTAACTCAGCTGCTTGGCGTATTGCCCGTTTAGCATCAAGTTCAGCGGCAACATTAGCACCACCAATGAGGTGTACCGCTACACCACCATCAAGTAATGCTTGTTGTAAATCTCGATTAGACTCTTGCCCAGCACAAATAATGATATTATCAACTTCAAGCAATTGCTCTTTGCCATCAACTTCAATCAACAAGCCTTTATCATTTATGGCTTTATAAGTTGCACCCGCCACCATAGTAACGCCATGTTTAACTAAATTAGCCCTATGCACCCAACCAGAGGTTTTGCCCAACCCCTTACCCACTTTAGTGGTTTTACGCTGTATCAAAGTAATATTTCTTTCAGGCTTATGGGTAGGTACATCTTGTTTATTTAACAACGCACCATTTAGTTGATAATTTTTATCAACACCCCAGTTTTTAAGCCATGCTTCAGGATCATTAGTTAATGATTTTTCTGATAAGTAAGTCGCCACATCAAAGCCAATACCACCGGCACCTATGATGGCAACATTATTACCCACCTCAAGTTTGTCACGTAGTACTTGCAAATAAGTTAAAACTTTTTTACTAGCAAAACCTTCCTCTAATCCTTTGATACCCAATTTTCTTGGCTTAATGCCTGTAGCAAGTACAACCTCATCAAAACCTGCAGCAATTAATTTATCTGCACTTTGTTCACTATTAAGGTTCACTTTAATATTATGCAATTCCAACTGCTTCTTAAAGTAGCGCAATGTTTCAAAGAATTCTTCTTTACCTGGCACTTGTTTAGCAACATTAAACTGACCACCTATTTCACTAATTTTATCAAACAGTTCAACTTGATGACCACGCTGTGCTGCATAAACACTAAAGGCTAAGCCTGCTGGGCCTGCACCTATTACGGCTAATTTTTTAACCTTATCTGTTTTTTCAAAAACCAATTCGGTTTCATAACATGCCATAGGGTTTACTAAACAAGAGGCGCGCTTTTGTTCAAATACATGATCTAAACATGCTTGGTTACAACCAATACAGGTATTGATTTCATCCGCTTTATTGTTAGCAGCTTTATTAACAAAATCCGCATCCGCAAGAAAAGGCCTAGCCATTGACACCATATCAGCTTGCCCTGTTGCTAAGACTTGCTCGGCGACATCAGGGGTATTAATACGATTAGTGGTAATAAGTGGGATAGAAACTTCTTTTTTCATTTTCTCAGTAACCCACGTAAATGCAGCTCGAGGTACTGATGTTACTATGGTAGGTACACGAGCTTCATGCCAACCAATACCTGTATTAATTAAAGTTGCTCCGGCCTGCTCTACCGCTTTAGCCATGGTCACAACCTCTTGCCAGGTATTACCACCTTCAACTAAATCAAGCATGGATAAACGAAAGATAATAATAAATTTTTCGCCTACTTTAGCGCGTACCGCTTTAATTGTTTCAATAGCAAGGCGCATTCTATTTTCAATACTACCGCCCCACTCATCTGTTCTTTTATTAGTTCTAACACAGGCAAATTGATTAATTAAATACCCTTCTGAGCCCATAATCTCGACACCATCATAGCCAGCTTTAGCCGCTAACTTTGCCGAGTAGGCATAATCTTTGATGGTTGAGTTTATTTGCCTCGTCGACATTGCTTTTGGAGCAAAAGGCGAAATCGGTGATTTAATTTTACTCGGTGCAACACCAAAAGGGTGATAAGCATATCGACCTGTATGTAAAAGCTGCAAACAAATTTTAGTTGGATATTCATGCACAGCGTCTGTGACTTGCTTATGTTTTTTTGTTTGCCAAAAATGACTTAACTCGCTACCAAACGGCGCTATTCTGCCACGTAAATTTGGGCTAACACCACCAGTTACAATCAATCCAACACCACCTTTTGCCCTCGCTTGATAAAAGGCTGCTAATTTAGAGAAGCCACCACGTTCTTCTTCAAGGCCTGTATGCATGGATCCCATAAGCACACGGTTAGTCAATTGAGTAAAGCCAAGGTCTAGTGGCGCTAATAAATTTGGGTAGGCAGTTGTTGTCATAATTATGCTCTGCTATTGGTCGTACCAGTTAAAATAGATTCATTAATTTACTGACATTTAACTAAAAATACAAGTTATGTTAAAATCATCTAATTAACATAAACTTAGAATCAAGATAAAATTTCACTTAAAATATAGTAGACTCTCTTATCTCTGTAGCCATAGACTACCCAGCCAAAAGACTTAAAACCACATACAAAATAACAGTAGAATATAATTAAATGCTTAACAAAAAACAGCTAATCGCTATGATTACTAGTTCATTAAACCAACAGCTTCAACAAGCGATTGATGCGGCCAACGAAGCTCATGCTGCTGCAGTTGATGATCAAAGTGTCGCCGAAACGCAATATGATACCTTAGCAATTGAAGCGAGCTATTTGGCTGAAGGACAATCAAAAAGGGTGCAAGAATTTCAACAAGCCATCGACGCTTATAATGCACTTGAGCTTATAGAATTCAATGTTGGTAGCTATATTGCTCTAGGTGCTTTAGTTCAGCTATCTGCGGATGAGAAAGCCAATCACTGGTTTTTTATTGGGCCTGCCGCCGGTGGTTTTCGTTGCCAGCTAAATCAACAAAATATCACAATAATCACACCACAATCACCTATGGGTATTGCACTAATTGGCAAACAACAAGATGATGATATAGAAATAAAGCTCGGAACAAACAAGTTAGAAGATTACATTGCAGCACTCGCCTAAAATAAATTAGCTCGACGCTATTTTAAAGCCTATTTTCAAGGTAACTTGGTAGTGAGCAACAGCACCATTAACAATATGGCCGCGAGTTTCTGTAACCTCAAACCAATCCATATTTTGAATAGTTTTATGGCATTCAGCCAGCGCATTTTCTATAGCATCTTCGATACTAGTTTTAGATGAACCGACTATTTCTATTTTTTTATAAGTATGATGATCTGACATAGTACCCACGCAGTAGCATAAGAAGTAAGTAAACCTTAGTTTAGTCTGCTTTACTTGATTTGCTTACTTTGGCCTTTTCATTTTGACTAAGTTTGTTGTGATTAGTGTTTTTTGATCAAAAAAAGAACCCAACTAACAACTTAGTGGGGTTCTTTTGTTAAATGTCAGTTAGTTGTCTAGCTAGGTTAGTTTAATTAACCTTGTAATAAAGCTTTAATCGCCAGTAAATCCACGGCTTTATCATCTACTTTTAAATAAGCAACTGCTTCGGTGTGCACTAGTGTTGCTTCAATAACACCAGGCATATTTATTAACTGTTCGGCCATTTTTTCTGCCTCTTCTTCACAAGTAATATTGGTGGCAAAACTAAAGCTTTTTGATTTTTTTAATGGCTGCATGCCAAAGCTTAACAATAACCAAATAACAGTCGTTATAGCCATCACTAAAAAGATAGTTTGCTCACCATATCGACTAGCAATATAACCACCAACAATTCCACCAACAAAAGCGCCTAAAAATTGACTGCTTGAATAAACTCCCATGACACTACCTTTAACGCCAGCAGGCGCTATGCGAGATAAAATAGAAGGCATGGTTGCTTCTAGGTAATTAAAAGCAGTGAAAAATAATACCACTGACAGCACTAAACTCCAAAAGCCAACAGGCAGTAGCCAAAGTAAAAACAATGCCAATGCTAATAGCGTAATGGCAGCGCTAAACATAGGTTTTTCTTTCTGCTTTTTAATAGCAAAAATCATAAACGGTACCATTAAAAAGAAAGAGCCTAATAAGGTAGGTAAGTATATTTGCCAATGACTTTCAAGAGATAAACCACTGGCAACAAACTGCTTAGGTAAAGTGACAAAACAGGCGGTTAATGCCATATGTAAAATAAACACCCCCCAGTTTAAACGTGATAACTGCGGGTCTCGGATCAAGCGAGTAATTTGCTCTGGTAAGGCAACGTTATCTCCACGAGGCGCTTTATTTACCGAATTTGGTACCATAAACTGGATCATTGCCATCGCTAAGATAGTTAATAAGCCAGTAAACCAAAACAAACCACTTAAACCAAAAGCATCAGCAACAATTGGCCCTAAAATCATAGCGAAAGTAAATGATAAACCGATAAACATACCAATAGTGGCCATCACTTTTGGTCGCTGCTCTTCACGACTTAAATCAGCAGCTAAAGCAAGTACAGCACTGGCAATAGCACCCATACCTTGAATTGCACGACCTAAGACAACACCATAAATAGTTTCAGACATTGCCGCGACAATACTACCAATGAGAAACACCACTAAACCAGCAAGAATTATCGGCTTTCGACCAAATTTATCTGAAAGAATGCCCATAGGTATTTGCAATAAGGCTTGTGTTAAGCCGTACGCACCAATAGCTAAGCCCAACCACATAGGGCTATAGCCGGTTAGCTGCTCACCATAGATGGCAAAAACAGGTAAGATCATGAACAAGCCCAGCATGCGTACACCAAAGACACTCGCTAAGGAAAAGGCGGCTTTTTTCTCAATACGGTTTAAACCTGACACACTCATAACGTTGCTAATAACCTAAAATAAATGAAGAACGAGGGGAAAATTGCCGCTAGTTTAGCATGCAAAGTAACACAACAAAATCCCAACAATAAAAACGGGAGGTGAAGCACTATACCTAAGTGATCTCAATATGTTGGATTCAGCTGCAATTATAAACGTTTATAAAACAGTCCTGCTGGAATGTATGAGAAAATCATGTTTATCGTTGGGTATTTAATTAATAGAACAACCATTCTCTATAATCATGTCTTGCCTGTAAGCCTTTAAAGTGTAATTAAACAATCACACTCTTATATGAATAGGTATAAAATACATACCTTAATTATGACTAGCTCTACCGTCATGAAACAAGCACCTTTAAGTAGCTTAGGAATACCACCATTTATTCATTTTCTAAGGCCCAACGAAGCACTGTAAAAATAAACAGTTTATTTTACTATTATGTCCCAGATTAGTTTTTATACTATTATTTCTATGACATAATAGTCAGCTCTATTTTATCGCTATTTGAGTTAATAAACGTATGAAAAGTATTGAAGTTAGAGGGGCTCGTACACATAACCTCAAAGACATAAGTTTAACAATTCCCCGAGACAAACTCGTGGTAATTACCGGTCTTTCTGGCTCAGGAAAATCTTCTCTTGCCTTTGATACATTATATGCAGAAGGGCAACGTCGCTATGTTGAGTCCCTTTCAGCTTATGCTCGTCAGTTTTTGTCGTTAATGGAAAAACCTGATGTAGATCATATTGAAGGTTTATCTCCTGCTATATCAATTGAACAAAAATCTACATCTCATAACCCAAGGTCAACCGTAGGAACAATCACTGAAATCTATGATTACCTGCGTTTGCTTTATGCCCGAGTTGGTGAGCCTCGTTGTCCTGAGCATGGTCAAGCATTAGCAGCACAAACCGTTTCTCAAATGGTTGATAAAGTTTTAGAGCTTGAAGAAGGCACTAAGGTAATGTTACTTGCACCTATTATTCAAGGCCGTAAAGGTGAACATATAAAGTTACTCGATAACCTAGCCGCTCAAGGTTTTATTCGTGCCCGTATTGATGGTGAGGTTTGTGACTTATCCGATCCACCACCACTTGAACTTCATAAGAAGCACACTATAGAGGTTGTCGTTGACCGCCTAAAAGTACGTGAAGATATTCAATTACGCCTTTCAGAGTCATTTGAAACCACATTAGGTTTGACATCCGGTACCGCAAAAGTAGCCTTTATGGATGAGCCAAACCGAGAAGAGTTACTCTTCTCAGCTAACTTTGCCTGCCCACACTGTGGTTACAGCATGCAAGAATTAGAGCCACGTTTGTTCTCTTTTAATAACCCAGCTGGCGCGTGTCAAACGTGTGATGGTTTAGGTATCGAGCAATTCTTTGATAGTACACGCGTTATTGCCAATAAAGAATTAAGTCTTGCTGGCGGTGCAGTGCGTGGCTGGGACAAACGTAATTTTTATTACTTTCAAATGTTACAAGCGCTTGCTGAACATTACGACTTTAAAGTAGATGTACCTTTTAACAGTTTACCTGCACAAGCACAAAAAGTTGTGCTTTATGGTAGTGAAGAACAAGAAATTGAATTTAAGTACATGAACGACCGTGGTGATGTGGTGGTGCGTAAGCACCCATTTGAAGGCATCATCAATAATATGCAACGTCGTTATAAAGAAACCGAGTCAAACGCGGTACGAGAAGAGCTATCAAAATACCTTAACTCACAACATTGTCCTGACTGTAATGGAAGTCGTTTACGATTAGAAGCACGTAATGTCTTTATTGCCGACACGCCACTGACCATAGTTGCGGAGCAATCAATCAGTGAAGCATTGGACTTTTTTCAAGGGTTAAACTTAACCGGACAAAAGGGCCAGGTAGCCGAAAAAATATTAAAAGAGATCAATGAACGTTTAGGCTTTTTAGTTAATGTTGGTTTGAACTATTTGAATTTATCTCGTGGTGCAAACACATTATCAGGCGGTGAAGCACAACGAATTCGTCTTGCCAGCCAAATTGGCGCAGGTTTAGTCGGTGTGATGTATGTATTAGATGAGCCATCTATTGGTCTGCATCAACGAGATAACGAACGTTTATTGAGTACCTTAATACACCTGCGCGATTTAGGTAATACCGTTATTGTGGTTGAGCATGATGAAGATGCTATTCGCGCGGCAGATTTTGTTGTTGATATAGGCCCTGGGGCTGGTGTTCATGGTGGTGAGATTATCGCCCAAGGCACTGTCGATGATATTTTAGCATGTGAAGACTCACTAACGGGTAAGTACCTTTCAGGTGTCGAGTGTATTGAAATACCCAAAAAACGTCATGCTTTTGATAAAAAAGCAGTAGTAAAATTAAAAGGTGCCAGCGGTAACAATTTAAAAGATGTCGATTTAGTTATTCCTACAGGTTTGATGACTTGTATTACGGGTGTTTCAGGCTCTGGAAAATCAACCCTTATCAACGATACCTTATACAAATTAGCCCATATTGAGCTCAATGGTGCCACGGTTGATGAACCCGCGCCTTATAAAAGTATTCATGGTTTAGAGCATTTAGATAAAGTTATTGATATTGATCAAAGCCCAATAGGCAGAACGCCGCGCTCAAATCCTGCCACATATACCGGTATTTTCACTGCTGTGCGCGATATTTTCTCAGCAACACAAGAGTCACGTTCACGTGGATATAAATCAGGCCGCTTTAGCTTTAATGTTAAAGGCGGTCGCTGTGAAGCTTGTCAAGGTGATGGCATGATCAAAGTAGAAATGCATTTTTTGCCTGATGTGTATGTACCTTGTGATGTTTGTAAAAGTAAGCGCTATAATCGTGAAACCTTAGAGGTTTTATATAAAGGTAAAAATATTCACGAAGTATTAGACATGACTATTGAGGATGCTTTTGAGTTCTTCAAAGCCATTCCTGCGGTTAAGCGTAAACTGCAAACCTTACTAGATGTTGGTTTGGGTTATATCAAGTTAGGGCAATCTGCCGTGACACTATCAGGTGGTGAAGCGCAGCGCGTTAAACTGTCTAAAGAGTTATCTAAGCGTGATACTGGCAAAACCTTATATATCTTAGATGAACCGACTACAGGTTTACACTTCCATGATATCAAACAGCTTCTGCAGGTTATTCATCGATTACGCGATCATGGCAACACCATTGTAGTGATTGAACATAACTTAGATGTTGTTAAAACTGCCGACTGGGTTATTGATTTAGGTCCCGAAGGCGGCTCTGGTGGTGGCGAAATATTGGTTTCAGGTACACCAGAGCAAGTAGCCACACACAAGACCTCGCATACTGCGAGATTCTTAAAAACTCTACTTGAATCGTCATAACCTCAAGCAACCTGTGAAATAAGCCCTACACAAATAAACATAATGTAAAGTCTATTGCGTTATGTTTATTTCTCTTATACCAATTCCATTAAGTTTGTGATCTTGTTGTGCGAAGGAAAAATAAATCAAGGTAAGGCGCTCAATTGAGCAATAGCTGGCTATTGGAATTGAGAGCAACGAATTCTTGGGGTATTTTAACCAGCACAAGTGGGCAATAATTTAATGGAATTGGAATTGGTATTACTACTGTCAATAGGTATAGTATGAAAATTAACAATAGCGAACGCCTTAAATTTAGATTGATGGACTCTCAAGATGCACAGGCATTATGGCAGTTAGATCAAGACCCACAAGTTATGAAGTTCCTTAATGGCGGTAAACCCTCAAGCATGGAGCAAGTTCATAATGTATTTATTCCGCGCATGGAAAAATACCGTAATAGCAAAAAAGGCTGGGGAATTTGGCAAGTATCAAACAAAGAAACAGATGAATATTTAGGTTGGGTATTAATCCGTCCAATGCAATTTTTTACCGATACCCCCAACGTTAAGGATTTAGAGTTAGGTTGGCGCTTCTTTCAAAGTACCTGGGGTAAAGGATACGCCACAGAAGCCGCTATAGCGGTTAAGAATGCTGTGGTAGAACATTCTGATGTTACTCATGTTTCTGCACTTGCTGTTGCCGATAACTTGGCTTCTGTTGGTGTTATGAAAAAAATGGGCATGAGCTTTGTTAGGGCTTATTTGCATAAAGACCCTATTGGCGATTTTGATGCGGTACATTATCAAATGCCTATCAGCAAGTAACTGCTTGAGTGTTTTAAACCAGCCACCTCAAGGATAGAAGTTAAATTAGTTCAAATATTAGCCTAAAGTCTAATTGGTAAATTTAGTCGACAGTTTTAAGGTGTTGATACCGATATAGATTGTAAGGTCAAGATAATGACTATCTCAGCACAGCAAGAATCAGCAATAACCTCGCCTCAAAGCTATTGGAAAGAGCAAGCTAAGCACGTTGCTTGGTACAAAACGCCAGAAAAAACATTGTCGACAAATAACAACTCTTGGCATGATTGGTTTTTCGATGGCGAGCTAAACTCTTGTTACCTTGCGCTTGATTATCATGTCGAACAAGGACGTGGTTCGCAAGTCGCCATGATATATGACTCCCCTGTCACCGGAAAAAAGCAGAAATTTACATATAAAGAGCTCACCAGCTTAGTGGCAAAGTTTGCTGATGTACTTCAATCACAACAAGTTAACAAAGGTGACCGTGTACTTATCTATATGCCAATGATTCCACAAGCAGCTATAGCTATGCTGGCCTGCGCTAGATTAGGCGCAATTCACTCCGTTGTCTTTGGCGGTTTCGCCGCTAATGAGCTCGCAGTGCGCATTGATGATGCTGAGCCTAAAGTTATTATAAGTGCCAGCTGCGGTGTAGAGGTTGCTAAGATAATCCCCTACAAACCTCTCATTGATCAAGCAATAGGAATTGCGTTTCACAAACCCAAAAACTGTATTATTTATCAAAGAGAACAAATTCATGCGGAGCTAATAAAGCCAAGAGATCTTGACTGGCAAAACCAAATGGATGTCGCGGTAGAAATTCCGCCAGTTACCGTTAAAAGTACCGATCCACTTTATATATTATATACCTCAGGCACTACAGGTAAACCTAAAGGCGTGGTGAGAGATAATGGCGGTCACGCTGTGGCTATGCTCTACAGCATGAAAAACATTTACGGCATGCAGCAAGGGGATGTCTTTTGGGCAGCTTCTGATGTCGGCTGGGTTGTCGGTCACTCCTATATTGTTTATGGCACCTTAATGGCTGGTTGTACTAGCATAATTTATGAAGGGAAACCGATTAAAACACCTGATGCTGGCGCATTTTGGCGAGTATGCAGCGAATATAAGGTTAATGCCCTATTTACCGCCCCAACCGCTTTTCGAGCAATTGGTAAAGAAGACCCTAATGCCGACTTTCTAAAAGACTACGACCTTTCATCCTTAAAACGATTATACCTAGCCGGAGAACGTTTAGACCCAACCACATACCACTGGTTAGAAACAAAAACACAACTACCAGTAATAGATCATTGGTGGCAAACCGAAACAGGCTGGGCAATTGCGAGTACACCTTTAAGTGATACTAACGGCAATAGCATTGCAACTAAACCTGGCTCTGCTGGCTTTCCAATCCCTGGGTTTAATGTTCAAATTCTCGATATTCATGGCCAGCAATTACCCGCTGGACAACAAGGCAGCGTCGCGATAAAACTCCCACTACCACCAGGTTGTTTATCTACCATTTATCGTGACCCTCAACGTTTGGTATCAGGCTATTTATCAACTTATCCGGGGTACTACATGACAGGTGACGGCGGTTATTTTGATGAAGATGGTTACTTATTTATCATGGGGCGAACTGATGATGTAATCAATGTTGCTGGACATCGTTTATCTACAGGAGAAATGGAAGAGGTTTTGTCAGCTCACCCCGCAGTAGCTGAATGTGCCGTTATTGGTATTCATTGTCAGTTAAAAGGTCAAGTACCACTGGGTTTAGTGGTGATAAAAAATGGTATTAACACAAGTAATGAACAACTCTCCCATGAGTTAAAACAAAAAATTCGTACTGATATTGGTGCAATAGCATCATTAAAAGAATTATTAATTATAGACAGGTTGCCAAAAACACGTTCTGGAAAGATTTTACGGAAAACATTACGGCAAATGATTGATGGCCAAGAAATAGAAATACCATCAACTATAGAGGATAATCAAGTGATAACAGAGTTATCAACACTACTGCTTAATATTAATCAGGTCTAACTTTATTTAATTAGAATCCTTTTCAGGTAACACATGGACGTGTTTAACGACTTATTAAAATTAATAGTTTGAATCGATTGACTTTTTTTTATGCTATTTCCCCATTTATATCCTATATTTATTTAAGCTATTTCAGCAAAAAAATCACGGAATGGAGATAAGGGATGCAAACCAAACACACCACAATAAAAGCAGCGAAAACAACGGCAAAAAGCACTCAAAACACCCCAAAGAAGAAAGCCGCAATAGCTAGTTCATCTACCACAACTCCCAGTGATGATTTTGATATCATAGTAAAAACAGATAAAAATGATATAAGTGCAAACAAGTCATCTGATGCAACCCATCTATATTTTACTGAAAAAGACTTATCTCGGATTTTAACTAACTTAGATACTTTACGAAATGATGTGTACCCTGCCCCCGTAGAGCAAGAAGATCAATTAAAAAAATCTCAGCCCTTTCCCTCAGTTTGCCTTATAGGTTTAGGACGATGTGGTTCCAATATCGCACTTGATGTTGCTTCCTTAGTGCACAGTGCTCGAAACTACTATCTCAATGAATTCCATAATGAAATGAAAAAAGCCAAAGAGCGTGAAGGCAGTTCATTAAAATGGATAAAACGTAGTTTAAAACTGCAAGATAAAAAATCAGATAAACCAGTATTTTTAATTGAACCATTGGTTATGTTGGGGGACTTAGATAAAGATATTGAAGGGAGAATTAGATACTCTTCACAAAGCTATGATAAAAACTTCCTTGAAGATTACAGCAAACTAAAAATTATGGACTTATCTGAAGTTCATGCTGGTGGTGCTGGTAATGCACCAATATTAGGGCAGTACTTAGCCAAAATGATCCTTAATAAAGAAACTGAACACTTCAATAATACTGATTGGCAATTTATTCACTCTTACCTTATTGATTCATGTGGTATTAAAGCTAACCAATCACGTTTATATTTTTACATCTTTAGTGCTGGCGGAGGAACAGGATCAGGTATGGCGTCAGAATTTGGTTTAGCGCAGCAGTATTCTTATATGAGTAAAACGTTTGAAATTCGCTCAGAAAAAGAAATAGCCACTCATGGCCAAAATTTTGTTTTTGAGCCAATTTTCACCAGTGGCATTTGCATCCTGCCAAATATAAATGATCCGAGTATTGAGGTGTCTGAAGCGCTACATATCAATGCAGGTCGCTTATTATGTAAATATTTAGCGGAAGAATGGGACTTCTCCTACAACCTCGATAATGAGAAAGAGCATGTAGACGGAGAGGCCCCTTACAGAATAAGACCATGGAATGCCATGATGCTAATATCCAATGATATCATGCGCTATGCAGAGCAAAGTGATACCAACGGCGGCATTAAATATATTGATGTGAATACCATGGAAAAACATGCCAACCAGTATATTAGCCAACAGATTTTCAACATATTAACTGCTCAAGCCGTAACCACTGACTATGATGATAACTACTTTCGCCGTGCGGGTATCGATATAGGTGAAACCATTCGTTTAGATGCCAATGATCTATTTATGAGCTTAGCAGGCCCCGTTGCCATAGCCTATGCAGAATCAGTAGTCGCTGATTCTCCTCAAGTAAACCATGAACAAAAACAGCCTAGCTTTAATGGCGAAAAAGTGGCATTAGATGTTGATGACTTATTTTTCCGCTCAATTGATTTACCACACTTTAATGACACCACCCAAGCAATTGAAGGGGTGAGCTTATTGCCCATAGAGTCACAGCAATACAAAGTTGCCTTAGAAAAATACAAAAGTTCTGGCTTTGACGCTAAGCACCTCAAAGAGCTACATTTTTTTAAAAATTGCTCATCAATTGTTTCAATTATATCATTGCCAAAAGATTATAAATTGTCCTATATGGACCTTAATAAGCTTAAAATGCATTTAAACAATTTATTCCCTAATACCACATTAAAACGTTACGCTTTAGTTATTGGCGCCTCTGCAAACTTATCTTTAACCACGCTTATAGCCAAAAGCCCTTGTTTGAGTGATGACTTTTTAACACTTATTGTTTCGTATATTAAACGTTGCTTTGCGAAAGACGAGTACCGTTTTGATGACTCACTAGATAATGCCATTATTGACTTTATTAAAGCGCCAGAGTTTGATGAAACTAAGTTAGAAGCAATGTTAATTGAACATGAAAACCCAGCTAAAATACTTGATACCAATTGGTATGCAATTAAACCTATGTATGAAAAGAAATACCGAGAATTAGTGCGAGACAGCAAGAAGTTTACGTCTATTAACGATATTCGCTTAACAATAGATAGTGTGAAAAAGTCTATTCATTATTTACGCGAAATATATCGCCATAGAATCAGTAAAACTCAGGTTATCTCACTTAATAAAAAGCCAACCAAATCAACTAAGCCTACTTCTTAGGAGTTAGTTTCAGTTTATTTCGCCCTTCTGGTTTACTTTTCTGAGTAGGCCAGATATCACTTGGACTCAATTTTTTTGACTCACCTTGATTAACTGATGTCGATTTCTCAGGGGTATATTCATAAGGTGCTTTACTCTTATTTGTAGCATTATTTCTAACCGAAGATGGCTCGTCACCATCATTTTCAACTTTGGGTTGAGCGGTATCAATAGCTGTTTTACTTGAGCCTTCGACTGCTTCATTAATTTCAGCCATTTCAGCTGCTGTTAAATCTCGCCACTGTCCTGGCTGTAAGTTATCTAACTCTACTTTCATAATCCGAGAACGTTTCAGTTTTTTAACATCATAATCAAGGTATTCACACATACGGCGAATCTGGCGATTCAGTCCTTGTGTCAAAATAATAGTAAATACAAAACGACTTTTCACCTGCACAATACAAGGTTTAGTAATAGTGCCTAAAATAGGAACACCTCGAGACATACGTTCAATAAAGCGCTCACTAATAGGTTTATCAACCGTGACTATGTATTCTTTATCATGGGCATTTTCAGCACGTAATATCTTATTAACAATATCGCCATCACTGGTTAAAAATATTAAGCCTTCTGATGGTTTATCTAAACGACCAATTGGAAATATACGTTTTTTATGGCCTATAGCATCAATTATATTACCTCGCACATGCTTTTCAGTGGTACAAGTAATACCAATAGGCTTATTATAAGCAATATAAATACGATCCGATTTATCATCACTAATTGGCGCAATGTCATAGCCATCCACTTTAACGATATCACCTTCTAACACTTTAGTACCAAGCTCTGGCACTTTATCGTTAATAGTGACTCGATTACCTTCTATCATTTTATCGGCACTTCGGCGCGAACAAAAACCAGAGTCGCTAATGTATTTGTTTAAACGTTTTGGGAAGATTGAAGTGGTCAAGTTATTCACTGCTCATTTTGCTTTAAGACATATTAATTAATTAGTATTATACTCAAAAGCATCACTAATGTATTAATCATCTGCAAATCATTATGCTAATTTTTGCACATCGAGGCGCCAGCGCCATCGAACCAGAAAACACCTTAGCTGCATTTAACGCTGCTTGTATGGCAAACAGTGATGGTGTTGAGTTTGATGTTCACCACGTTGATGGAAAATTAATAGTAATCCATGATCGCTATCTGGAGAGAACCACCTCAGGCAGTGGCTTAATAACGGAGCATAGCTTTAAAAAAATACGCCAACTTGATGCTGGAAACGGGGCGATAATTCCCACCTTAGATGAAGTACTCGCAGTAGTAATAAACCAAAGCACAATCAACATTGAACTCAAAGGTATTGAAATAGAAGATATTTCATTATTATTTGAATGTTTGGATAATGCGAAAAAATCACTCAAATTAGACTTCAACAACATATTGCTTTCTTCATTTAACCACCATTTGTTACAAGCCATTTATCAACAAAGAGCAGAGTTTAACCTTGGTGCTTTAACCGCTGCTTTACCACTAAACCACGCCAAATTTGCCCAGTACTTACATGCTTATTCCGTACATATTGTCATCGACTATGTCACTGCAGACTTTGTTATTGACGCACATCAGCGAGGGCTAAAAGTTTATGTTTATACGGTTGATAAGTTGGCTGACATTCAAAAAATGAAAGCATTTGGCGTTGATGGCATTTTTGCCAATAATCCAGAACAAGCTAAGCAATATTTATAGCCACAAACACGTCATTATCTCACGTCCTGCACATATAACATCACGCATTAAAAAGTAGTTTAAACCAATACAATTCAGCCTCGCTCGATACAGAGCAACATTAATAGTTGACCTATTTTCGGATTATAAAGGTAAAGGTAAAAACTAAATAACAATACCTATATAATGAGGGTTATCACATCCTCCAACAGTTGCCCATAGCCCTCAAAGCAATGAATTTTACTATTAAATTCATTGCCCCTGAAATTAATAAAACTCAGCTATTTCAGCCCCCAACCAAGAAACCTATACGTGTAATAACCTGTAATATCAAAACTACAGTGCTAGCGATAGAATTTGAAAAAATCAACCGTGTTTTCATGAGTTGTAGAACGATTAGATGGGACTTTATATAGTTTTTCAATTTTAAATTTCAGTAATAATGAACTTTAAAAATATGCTTACCCAACGCTTTATGCATCCGCTAGTTTGACAAAAAACCTAAAAATCACCCTGTAATACCTAGTGGTACTTTCAACATTGCACACACCGTAGAGCTATTTTTATAATTATTTTTCAACTTAATAATTATGACTCTATTTATCGTAAGTTAGGCCGATTACCGCCGTCAGTTCCCCTTTAGTTTAGATATGTTTTTCAATATCGAATTGAGAGTAACTCTTTAATGAAATGAGGCTTCTTATTCGACTTCAGTTTAATAAGTAAAAAAGGAGCCTAACTTATGTCCGCTGTTCTAGACACGACCCAACCTTTAAACCTCAATCCTCATCAATATACTTTGATGCAACATCTAAACCCGACCATTGAACAAGTGATCATTCAAAAGTCGCTTATCACTGAGGTCACTATTCAGCTTTACCATACTGATAGCCAAGAAAAGTTAAACCCACCATTGTGTTTTAACTCAACTGAAAATAAAACCAAAACACACAATTTTCATTCTTCTTACCCTATTTTTTATCAAAGGAAAAAAATTGGCGATTTACACTTAAAACAATCCCCTCATACAACAAAGAACACAATAAATAACAAAGTACATTTTCAAGAAATCACCAAAAAATTAGCACTATTAATTAAGCGTTTTCAAGCAACAAATTTGTGCCATCACTATTTAGGTAATGAATTATCCTTAACTGGTTATAGTGAGCCGCTACTAGATCTTGATAGTTTTATTGAGAAGGCCGCGAGCATATCTTGTCCAATCATCATTGAGGGAGGTTTTGGTAGTGAGAAACTCTGTGTTGCCAGTGCAATTCACTACAGCAGTCAGTTAAAACATCAGCCCTTTATTGAAATAAATTGTTCAACACCAAACATAGACGAGTTTCAGAGAAATGTGCTGCGTAGCTTTGAACAAGCGCAAGGCGGGTGTATTTATTTACATGGTATAGACGCACTTTCCCTGTCGCAGCAAAATTTATTAACTGAACTTTTATCGGCAAGTACAATACCCGGAGTCGCTGGCCACACAGTAAAAAGTGTTAATAACATTCGATTATTGGTATCCACAACTACCCCGTTAAGTAAATTAGTTGAAAACAAACTATTCGCCAATGAACTATATAAACACTTCAACTTTCTCAATGTGAAAATCCCTCCTTTATCAAAAAGAAAAGAAGATATTCCTCATATTTTAGATAAATTAATAAAAAAATACTGTTTATTCGAGGAACAAGGCTTTGATGAGGAGACGATTAAGACATTGTGTGATTATCATTGGCCTGAAAACTACGCTGAACTTGAGCGGATAGTAACCCGGTTATTAACCTTAGCAGCATCTAATCCGATAAAATTAACCGATATAGAAAACCACGCCCCTGAAATTTTAATAAAAGAGGCCCTGATAACTTCCGATAACAAGGCAAGCTCTTGTGCCAATGAAAATTATTTTGATCTAAAAGGCACCTTAATAAATAAAGACTATCAAAGGTTCAACCATTTGCATCTAGGGTTGCAAAAAGCGTTACGCTATTTAGCAGAGAATTATACTGAAAGTATAAGCCTGACCTTACTTGCCAAAAATGTATTTATCAGCCCATCCCACTTGTCATATCTGTTTAAACACTACCTAAAAAAAACCTTTAAACAAATTCTATCTGAATTAAGAATTGAGCGCGCTAAACAAATATTTGCCAGTACACCACTCATTCGAATCACAGATGTATCGTTAGATGTGGGCTTTGGAGATTTAAGTCACTTCGAAAAAATATTTAAACGCTATACAAAAATGACACCCAGAGAATATAAGGGTCGCCATAAAATCAATTACTGACTTTTTGCTGCGAAGAATTGTTTCTAAAAAGCTAAAGCATAGCTATTTAGGCAGGTTTACAGCACTTCTTCGTAATCTACACCGATAAATACTCAAAAAATATTTATACCATAGCAACATATTAAAGAGATAGGGGAAACATTTGAGTCAACAAACATCATCAAGCCAATGCAATGAACTTATTGCGCAATATGCTCCAACGATATCTCGCTCAATGTTGGTACAAGCGACGGCTCAAGCATTAAGTAACGCTGCGCATAACGGCACTTTTGTTCAACAACAACAAAATATAGTTAGCAGCACAAATACCGCATTAAGCACCGCTATGCTCCACTCTATTGGCGCTGCTTATTCAAAAAAATGATTCCGGGTATTTGTTCACTTCATCAGCCAAGTAGCTGCTGAGGTGAACCCCAGAATAACAAACAAGTTGTTAGCAGTAAGGCAACTAATTTTATCAAAACCAAAAGGAATAAATTATGGCAGCTACACCAGCAGCTACAGCAGCACCAGGTACAGCAGTTAACTCACAGGTTACAGATTCTGTAACCACAGTGAATACCAGTGTTGTTGGTGGTACACCCGCAATGGCCTCAGGAAACTTAATGATGTCAACAAGTCAGGCATTAGGCACTTCTGCGCACAATGCCACAGGAGCCAATCAACAAGCATCCATCACTATGCATGCCGCTACAGTGCAAGGCATCAACTCGTTAATGGCCATCGGCAGCTCAGTCATTGGACGAGGTGCTGAAAGCATCTTAGAAAAAGGCTAAGAATCATATGCACTTATATGTGCATGTTAATCACGCGATACATTCACAAAAATAACCTTAAGGATAAATTATGTCAGTTAATGCACAAATCACCGACTCCATCACTCAAGTTAATACCAAAGTAGTTGGTGAAACACCAGCGATGGCTATGGGTAACCTGTTAATGAGTACCAGTCAGGCACTAAGTAATTCCGCTCACAATGCTACAGCTGCACAGCAACAAGCACAAATAACCATGCAAGCAGCTACTGTTCAAGGCGTAAATTCACTCATGGCCATTGGCAGCTCAGTAATTGGTCGTGGCGCAGAAGCTATTCTCGAAAAGGGCTAATGCCTGATTTGATTTAACTAGGCAAGTAACCCTTGCCCTATTTTAAAAACTTAAAGGATAAAACTATGGAAACAGTAAATGCACAAATCACAGATTCAGTTACTCAAGTAAACACTAAAGTGGTAGGTGAAACGCCTGCTATGGCTATGGGTAACTTATTAATGTCAACCAGCCAGGCATTGAGTAATTCAGCTCACAATGCCACTGCTGCACAGCAACAAGCACAAATAACAATGCAAGCGGCCACGGTACAAGGTGTTAACTCACTAATGTCTATCGGTAGCTCAGTTATTGGTCGTAGTGCCGAGGGTATTATTGAAAAAGGCTAATATCGTAGCTATCAACCTGGCGTGATTATCACGCCTCATTTAATTTCAACAAGACAAGGATATAAACTATGTCAGGTGTCAATGCACAAATCACAGACTCTGTAACACAAGTAAATACTAAAGTAGTAGGTGAAACACCTGCTATGGCTATGGGTAACTTATTAATGTCTACCAGTCAGGCGCTGAGTAATTCAGCACATAATGGCACAGCCTCACAGCAGCAAGCACAAATAACTATGCAAGCAGCGACCGTACAAGGTGTTAACTCACTAATGTCTATCGGCAGTTCAGTTATTGGCCGCAGTGCCGAAGGTATTATTGAAAAAGGCTAAGGTAACACAATTTTAAGCGGCATGATTTTTAAAACCGCATCCAGTATCAAGAATAAATATCGGTAATCAATTCCGATAACCAATACCGATAATCAATACCGATAATCAATAAACAAGGATTAATATTATGTCAGGTGTAAATGCACAAATTACAGACTCAGTAACACAAGTAAATACAAAAGTAGTAGGTGAAACTCCAGCGATGGCGATGGGTAACTTGTTAATGTCTACCAGTCAGGCATTGAGTAATTCAGCTCATAATGGCACAGCTGCACAGCAACAGGCATCTATTACTATGCAAGCCTCAACGGTACAAGGTGTTAACTCGTTAATGTCTATCGGTAGTTCAGTCATCGGCCGCAGTGCAGAGAGCATTATCGAAAAAGACGACTAAGTTAAACCAAGCTACCCAGCCAAGTCGTTATTTAGCGGTCATCGGTAAATAATGACTTTTTTCGGTTCAGGGTTGCCTCTATTACAATAAATCATAACACTCTGGAACAAAACTTATGAATAACACCAACACAGCAGCGGAGTCAGCTCCTTCAGCGATAAACACTGCACAACAATCTATTGCCCAATCAACAGCCATAGCATTGTCTGATGCCACCGATAACTTAAGAAACCTCAATACTTTAAGCACTACAGCAATAGGTGTCGCTCTTTCTCAATACCTAGAAACAGGTGATTCAAAATTTAGTAACGTGATTGCCGAAGCTCAAAATGTAGTAACACGTGGAGCAGAAAACTTCAGCTCTGTGGGTGAAAAAATAGTTACCGTTTTACACGAAAATGACTAATAGTTCTTACAAACAATGCACGGTCAGGTTTTAAAAGAAAAAATATACCTGACCATCCTTAATCTGTTCGTCATGTTTATGTACAACAGGCATTAACCAGTAATACCTGTAACTTCCGTACTATTTATCACCAAGATAACTTAAATTTTAATGACGATGACTTTTATCAACAGGTAATATCTCATCAAGAGCCATATTTCCCCGTATTAACCGTAAATTAAGCCGATAAATAAAACACTTGTAAGAGTATTCTGGTTATTAATTGTTTCAGTGACGAAAGCTATAAAAAATCGTCAGAGCATTAACACACTGAGGATCAAAATATGAGTGATATCAATGGCGATACGCCTGCAGAGGATAATCAACAGTTACCAACTGCAACCAATAACCCTTTTTCAAATCAACCTACTGGGCTGGTTGAAACAACATTTGCAGAAACGTTAGGCCTATCTATGCATAACGCTATAACCAATCAACAAAGCTCTCAAATGACCACTTCTGCATCAGTTACCAATGCTTGCGCCCGGTTACTGCAAACGCCAACAAACATCACTCGTTCAGCATCTCAAGCAGTGACAGAAAAAGTAATACCGGCAGAAGTAGAAGATGAAATCCAACCTGAACAAGGTATTGAAGATACACCACCAGCAAAGAAACGCTTTAATATTCTGGGCATTTTTAAACGTAAAAACAAAGATCAAGATAAAAATAAAACCTAAGCCCAAGGAGCAATAATGAGTAAAACACAAACAGATAGTTATTGTCATGAAGAACAAATGAAAAAAATAATTAGCTTCACTCACAAGCAACATGACAAAGCTTCACAGTTAATTCAGGAGGCAAAAGAACAAATGGCTAACTTAACACCTAGCGAACAAGGAAGTGAAGTTAAAGAACAGGCCGATGCCCTATTAAAGCGGGTCAATAATGAACTCGACCTGGCCATGGTGGAAGTTAACCGACAAATGGAATTATTAATTACGCAATAACATCAACCTGAGCCAGTGAATACAGGCTCTTAACAAAAACTAAACACTAAACACTAAAGGAAAGCAATATGGCTACCAAAAAAGCAACTGTGAATGAACAAATTACTGACTCAATAACTCAGGTCAATACTAAGGTACTTGGTGATGCTCCCTCGATGGCAATGGGGAACTTCTATACCTCCATGGGATTAGCTCTTTCCAATGCTAATAACAATGCAACAACGTCTCAGCAACAAGCATCAATTACTATGCAGGCAGCAACAGTACAAGGTGTGAATGCATTAGGGGCAATTGGTAGTGCTGTTATAGGCAGAGCTGCTGAAGGCATTGTCGAAAAAGATTAATATATTGCATGTACACACTATCAAACAGGAAATACAGTAATGGTTTCCTGTTTGATTATCTTAAGTTAGATTCCACAAGAGAGTAAACTCATGGCTGATAAAGAACTCAAAGAAGTTACTCAAATTATCACTCAACTGAGTGAAGCGGCGCTGGCTGACACAGTTGGCCTGCTAATGCAAAATGCCATCACCATACAACAAGGTATGCAAACAATAACGAACGCCTCTGTCTCTTCATCCTGCGCACTTATTCTTGCTCAGGGGGGCGGCTAATATGCCAACCAAACATTCATTAACGCTTAGGTAGTAATACTACCATGGCTAAAAATGAAGCATTTAGTAAAGCACAACAATCTGTAGCCCAGTCTTCAGCTATTGCGATACAAGATGCAACCGATAACCTGCGTAATATCAGCACTATCACAACAACAGCAATAGGTGTTGCTTTATCACAACTATTGGCAACAGGCGACCCTAAATATATTAAGGTCATTGAAGAAGCTCAAAAAGTATTAGCAAAAAGTACTGAAAATTTTGCCGATGTAGGTAAAAAATCATCAAAAATATTAGATGACTTTCCAAAGTAATAACGTACCAATACTTAATCAACAAAAAATCATACCTCCCCCTTGTTAATCAGTACATTAGACCAAGTTAAACGACACCATTTCCCTTACGCTATATCCTAAACGATCCCATACCTTGGGGCTTAAAACCATATAAATCTGCATCTACAAGGTGCATTTAACCGGTCTATTTTATTACAACTATTTATCAGGAATTAACTATGTTTCCCATTTTATTTTCTAGAATGCCAATTATTGACAGCAAAAACGCCGAGGTATTTGGTTATGAAGTTTTATTACGCAGAGCGGGAGAGTTAACCTTATCGGCTTTTAATAAGCAGCCCGCGTTATTCATCAATCATCACGATAAGTTAATTACAACGTTAAGATCTCTGGATGAAGAGAATAAGATACGCGCCAAAGGTCAGCACCTTTTTATTAATCTGCTGCCTGATCAACTAGTATCACAACAAGGAATAAGCACTGTTGAAGCTTTACAGCTAAATCCTGACTACCCCTTAATAATAGAGATCACTGAGGAAAACCTAAGTCATAACCACAGTGAGCTTAATAATAAACTAGAACAACTCATTGAAAATGGCTGTCAATTGGCTATTGACGATTTTGGTTGCGCCAACTCCAATTTCCACAGAGTTCTAGAATTATCTCCTCACTACATTAAATTAGATCAGTCTTTTATCCAGAGTAACAACGGTGAATACACTGAGCGTAATAAACTAAAGCAGCTGGTAAACTTTTTCCATAGTTTAGGTACAAAGGTGATTATTGAAGGAGTAGAGTCTGAGCAGCAATATGAACTAGTAAGGAAAATCGGTGCTGATTATGTACAAGGGTTTTACTTTGGTTACCCTGAGCCTATTTAATTCGGCATAACATAAAAAAGTTATTAGCGTTTATAAGAAACGAATAAACACTGAAATAAGATAAACACCACTACGATTAGATAAAAAATCCGGCCTGGGTTGGGAGTTTCAGGCCGGACAAACACCTTTGAGTTGTCCTAATGCATCGCATATCTCATGAGGCGGCAAGTTAGTCGAATTAAGCTATTCAAGACTTACTGCTCCACTATAAAGTAAGTAATAAAGTCTAACTCGGGCTAAACCTCGAATAAATGATTGCTATTAACGACCGCTGGGAATAACGCTTCATTGTCAATCAAGATTCAATTACTTTACACAACGATTAGAAGTACACCTCCAGGCGAAGACTTGCTAGTAAAACATCTTTAAACTCATCATGATTAGCCCCCTCACCTTGACCTATGTTTAGCCATTGCAATGCTGGAGTTAAATAGACATGCTGATTAAGGTTAATGCGATAATATGTCTCCCAATTACGGCTAATCGCTGGTTCGTTTCCCTTATACTTGCTGAAATTAAAGCCTAAACCAAAACTGCCTTGGGTTAGTTCTTTATGAAAAGCAATGCCATAAAACTGCTCAATATTTTCTGGTTCTGGATCAGGATCTGTGTGGGTCACATCAGCGGTGCTCCAGCCTAACCTAATATTGAAATCACCGAGCTGCGTAGTCATATCAATCCCCGCATAAATACCTGACTGTGTTGGCGCTTCATTGGTATTCTGCCAGAGCCCCAAGTTAGCTTGATAACCATCGTCTTTAGTCACTAGCTCTACAGCACTAAATGTGCCCTTATGGGAAGCAGAAACCAACAATAAATCTTGGTAATGCCCATTTGTTTCCTCCATACCTGCACCACTACTTAACAGCAGCCGATAACCAGTATTGCCAAAAGCATTTAAGTCTTGAATACGTGCAGATACCGCATAATCTGGAAACATTATGGTCTGATTATTAATAAAGCCGGCCGATAAAAACTGACTTACTTCATCATTGGCTATTGCGCTAGTATCTATAAGGGTAGAAACTTCAGCCAAGCCCAACTGCCAACTTCCACCCTCATCGGTAAGTTGCCCATAAACATAGAACTCAGATATCTGAGTACGTTTAGTGGTAGTTCCTGCATCTGAATTTAGCTGAGGAAAGGTCGCACTAACGCCTGAATCTACTGCTGAGCTATTGTGCTCCAACAACATAATTAAGCCCAAGTCATTCAATTGATAATCTAATTCAATATCAACTGAATATAAGACTTCTGATGGAATCTCATCTTTGTTAACTGACTGATGGGTGACCGTTAATACCGGCGTTATTGTTAAACCTGAAGAGGCGATACTAGCTTGTTCAGCAACCTTATCTTCTGTAAGTTGTTTTTCTGAGGCAAGCGCAGTAAAAGCCAGCAACTCGAGGCAGAAAATAGCCATTAAAGTGATTCGAATATTTAACACTTAGTTATCCTTAAATTAGTTTAAAAGAATAACTATGTGTTTTTTATTGACTATTCACTTGGTGGTTTTGCTGATAATATGCTGCGAAAGCCTGTATTTATGTTTTACCTTGCTGTTGAAACCTTGATGATAATTCAAAACAAAACTATTAAACATACGGCTATCTAACGCATACTTTTAGTCGCCACTTCTTTTAATTTATCAATCATCACTTTTTGATTCAAATTATCAACAAAGGCAATCTGATTAGATGAAAAAACATGGTGTTTTGTATCTAGGGTAAATAATCTGACACGGCCGGTACTACCCCAAAAGGTATTAATTAATGACTGATCTTCACTAGGAAAAGAGAGCAAATCAGTTGAACGGTAATGAATAATATTTGTTGAAGAGGAAGGTAATTCTGCCTGTTCCCGGTAATTATCCATTGTTAGCCGAATGTCCACATAATTGTCATCACTAATTTGTACACGCATTAGCGCCATTGGTCGCAACGAGGTGCTAACGCGGCCACTATTTGAAGCCACCACTTCCACTTTAAAAAATGTGTTACGGCTTACCTGCTCTTGCCTGAGTTTATCTAGCTGGGTTTCTATACTACGTATATTATCTCTAAGTATTTCTAACAACTTATCATTGTTCGTAATAACATCGCTTATATCTTCCTTTACATCCCCAAGTAGATACTCCAAAGAATCAAGTTTTATTTGTGGCCCCATGCCATCAATAAAATTCATTTCAGAGTAACTGCGAGTAATTTTAAGTACCTGCTCTTCATAATAGTCAGCCTCTGCATCGTCTATATAGTTACTTAAATCCCATTGTTTCAGTTCACTAACGCGAAACTCTGTTAACAAATACTGAATGTTTTTGGGATCTAAGTAACTATCTATGCGAATAATATTGTCTTGCAAATTGGCTTTAGTGATAGAAATATTCTTAAGGTCTTGTTTGGCCTTATCATAGGCCAAGGTTAGCGTCGGCATAGAAAAAACAGGATAGTCTATTCTATCTCCCCGATCTCCTAGCGCATTATATTCATACAAAAACTCATCAGCAATGTACGGTTCTAACAATACCAACTCATCAGTCTCTAGCGGCACCATAAAAAAAGAAGACTTTATTCGGCTAATAGAAGCTATTTCAATATTCACATCCGAAGTTTCGACAAAAAATATCTGCCAAACAGGTATAGCCGTGGCAGAAAGGATACCGATTATGGCCAACAAGATATTTTTACCATGGTCTTTCAGTTTTTGTACTAATCCTGAATGAATTACTATTGATGATGTCGCTGTTTTAGCTTCAGTTTGCTCATTTATCAATACTCGCTTACTTCCTTCAACAGCATCCTTTGCCGAAGACTTCTCAGGCGCTGCGCTATGTTGCGAGTCTATTTCCGTAGTCTCATTATCCGACGGGGATTTACTTAGTTGGTCATTACTTTTTTCATCTATTGGGCTCATCTACTTTCCTTACTCTTTGCTTAAACTTTACTTAAATACGGTATTACCGTCCGATAAGCAGTCTAGGCGTAATCCGCCGCACAAACTTGGCCCAAATAGTGAACAATGCGGCTTACCTGCTGGGTTGTGTAGTTGCAGAATTATTCAAACATTCGATGACGATTAACCATCTGTTGCACGGTATAAATTAAAAACATGCAGCCAGCAGCAACAATGACATAAACCATACCGTCGTTGCCAAGTATGTCGATAAATAGACCTATTAGAATCAAGCCCATAATACCGCCAAGTGAGTCCATTAAGGTGTAACTCATATTGCTCGACATCTGATCCTCACTATGGAATCGTTCACCAATTACCGTTAGACCCATTGCATAGATTCCACCCATACATCCCCCCCATAAAAAGAGCAAACATAGAGCAAAGATATAATGAGCATATACCGCTAATGATAAAAACACCGCGCATACCACTGCAGTGAATACACAAATCAACACCAAAACTTGACGATTAATAAAGCTTGAACAAGTACTAATTAACAGACCTAAAATAACACTCCCCATCATAAACGCAGTCATTAACAGACTTGCTTGCTGCTCATCTAAACCATTATTAATACCGTATAAGGTAAGGAAATTTGGTAATCCATAAAAGCTCACTCCACCAACTAACGCTGAAAGTAATATTATTCTCGCGTGACGGAAGATAAAACCAACTCGAATTTTATTACCAACACTAAACAGCTGATTTTTTCCGCCAATAAAAAGCATTATCAGCATAGGAGTTAACATCAATAAAGCATTAAAGTAAAAGCGATTTAACTCGTCTGGTAGTGATTGTAAAATTACAGGTCCTAGAGCCACACCGCTGGATAAAGCCGATGAGAACATCCCAATAAATAAACCTTTTGATTTTCCTAATTTATAACTCGAAAGCCAAGTTTGAACTAATACTATTAACATACCTGTGCTGGCCCCATAAACAAAAATACCAAGTAACCAATAACCATAATTTTCATTGTATGCAAGTAATGCTATTGCACTCGAGCGTGTAACTGACAGTAAAGTAATAGTCCAAAACAAGCCCAATTTTTGTAATAATTTTGCCAGTTGTGGATAGAGCATTAACATAGCAAGAATTTCACATGACATTGCCACTCCAATAAGCATATTACTTATGCCTTGCTGTTTTAATATCACAGGAAAAGTTACATAATTGATGCCTGAAGATAATTGAATTAATAGTGTTACTAAGATGAGTGTTACCGCAGTTTTCATAGTGTATCTAAACCTTATTTACTTCAAACTGAACTTGAATAATGAATTTCTCTAAGCCATGACTTTCGTCCGTGGGAATAGCCAAGGTTGCATTAGCATATGGTAAACAATTGTATATTTGATGTAGCTTGAGGCAGGCTTGATCATACCTATTAGGCTGTAGAGGATCAGGATAGTTAAATCCATCTGGAACGCCGCTTAAAATATCACTCATCATGTGGCTATGCTCGCTGCCCTGACAGATAACTTCAAGCTGTAACTTCCAACTTAGAGCTTGTTCATCAACAATACTAAGCCGACAATCTTCTGGGGTTGCTAGTTGCTCTAAAGCTAGTATAAGTTGGCTCAGCTGAGTTATTAATTCGTCAAAATTACTCGAGAACTTATTAGGAACTAAAGAATCAACTCGCTTTTTAATATCCAGATTTATTTTATTGGTAATAGCTTCTAGTAATTCATTTGGTGATAAAACAGACGCTTTTTTATTACTTGCCCTAACTAAATTTTGGCCATAATTATCTAGTTCTTTCAGTTTAGTAATGTATGTATTTTTGTCTATATCTCCTTGGTTGAATCGTTCAAGTAATGAAGCTTGCAATGTGAGTAATAGCTGCGCATTAAAACGGTTATTTTGTTGCTTAGAGCGAGTTTTTAATTTTAATTGAGCGTAATTATCCAACTCGTTCATAACAGACCGGCGCATAAACCATACCGCTAATCCAACAACCACCCCTAAAAAAATAATAGTAATAGTAGCTTTTTCAAAAACGATATTTATCTTTTCTAAGCGTTGATAAAAACCACTTAGCTCTAGATCCATGCCTAATGTACCAACTTGATTACCTTTCTTGTCATAAAATGGCGCGTAGGCACTAATAAAAGTCCCCCAGATATCAGTGTAAGGCCGCTCACTCACATAGGCTTTATCCTCAACTAACGCTTGCATTAACTCCTTTGGATAATCCACATATGGCGTCATTAACGCTGGCGCAAGATCTGGAAAACCGTCACCATCGCTATCATTTTGCGGACTTGGATTAACAACAAAATACACCTCATTATTACTTAATATATTGGTATAAATATACCTCACCCCTTTTGATACTTGCCGTACCATTTCCAGCGGTTGTGCCTGGCTTAAGTAAGCAACATCCTCTCTGGATGTATTGCTATTAAAGCTCTGATGTAAATCACCATCAATTCTACTTGCTGCCGCTTTAACATTAGAAAGTAAACCTATTTTTATCTCTTGGTCTAAGGTACTCAATGATTTGCTATACACCAAAAAGGTTGTACTACCAAGTAAGGTAATAAAGACAAAAGTGACTAAGCTTGCTTCGAAAAAAACACGAGTTTTATTAAGATTAAATATTTTCATAAAGTGATATTCCACCAAGTGAGTAAAGTCATCATGCAAGAAAAACCAACAGGGAAAATCCACCGACAAGATTTAATTAACTTTGTATTGTTGCTATTTTCAGGGTGGCGCACTCGATTGATCACAATGAGTAAAATTCCAGCAAAAATACTGACATAACTGAATACCACCATGCGTTCAATTAACGTGGTATAGGGTAAGTGTGGCAGTAAATTACCCGTATAAAAATTGTAGGCAACAACGGTTAACATCAGCGTAAATGAAGTGCCAAGTCGCTCACTAAAACCTGAAATCCAAAAAACGGCCCATGACGCAATAATGATTAAGGTTAACGGTAAGATGAATTGCCAAATATAGAAGTTTGATTTACGCGCTACCTCAAGGTCAATTGTCAAACGAGAAAAGTTAACATCTGGTTCATTGTTCGCTGACAAATGAGCATAGGTTTGGCTACTAATTATTGCTTGTGGTAAAGCTAATTGTCTCCACGCTCCATCTAAGGCAAAACCAAGTTCTGCAGGAAACACTTGTGCTTTAGTTATAATCAATTCACTCTGATCATGAGTAAAGGGCTCCATCAAAACTCTAAATCTTTGTTTATCAAATGGAAACTGCCTAAAATCCATTTCAGTAGTAAAGCTTGTGGTAAAACGTTCGTTATATTCAATATGGTTAGTCTCGCTAATAGTTACCCGCTTATTAGCGATTTCTCGGCGACCTAATACATTGATAAACTCTATTACCGGTAACCACAAAGCACTTAACCTGACTTGCTCTACCTGAATATTTTCATAAATTCCCGCAGCAATTTCATTGTCAGGTTTATGCCAACGCATCACTAAATAGGCATCCAATTTAAAACTTTTGTTTTTAGTTTCCACCTGATACAGCTTATTAATATGCAGCGATATTTCAACTTCAGTGGCATTTTTAGCTTGTGCTAATGCTAATGCTGAAAAACTTATTCCGGTAAACAGCCCAAACAAAGTTAATAGCAGAGTAAACTTATAGCTATTCAATTTTAGTACTCCCACTAAAAGGAATAAGTGATAGCGAAATAAGGAGTAACCCCTTGCCAAGCACCTTTATAATTATCATTATGGCTTTCTAAAGCTAACTGCAAAGTCAGTTGATTAAGTTGATAATTTACGGCCAAACTGAGGTGGTTATAATAAGATTTATTGTTACTTTGATCAGAGCCTTGAATATTTTTTTTCTGGTAATATTTTTTATCATCGTGGTTGTACAATAAATTAGTGGTGGCGACCAACTCGGTGTTGTCATAAAATTCATAGCTATAAGCAAGTAATATAATGCTATGCTTTTCGCCACTGCCAATATAATCAGGGGCGAACCAGTAACCAAACTGCCAATTATCAGCCACCGTTGCTTGTAAATAAACTTCGCCATAATTAAGTTTATGGCTTGGCTTGATATCACCAAAATAGCTATAACTAACCACACCAACATTTAAGTTAAGCTGGTCATTAACTTGCCAACCGTAACCTGTATATAGATCTAATTCGGCATCTGCATCTAAAAAGTCGACATTAGATAGCCAGCTACCGACATACCAACCAGAATCATGGTTATAATCAACTGAGGCACTAATTGCGGGCTTTTCATTGGTTAAACTTTGCCCTTTAAATAGGTAATCATTAGCCAAGGTGATATAAGCAGTTGTTTCTGCATAGGCCGAACAACTAATTACTACAGATAGGCCTATAGCCAACAAAGTTTTAAAACGTAATCTATTCATATTATTACTCTTTTATGGTTTTGAACACGGCATAAAGCACCGTAAGTGAGCAGAGTTATGCACTATAACTCTTGAAAATGGTTATAAAATTGATTGGTGTGACATGGCTACTCTGCTGAGCTTTGATACGCATCAGGCTCTCGTAAGGCCATAACAAAGGCATCTATAGCCTGGTGAGTGACATGCTCAAGAATAACAAGGTGACTAAGACGTACTGTTTCACCATTAATTTGATGTAAGTCTGAGCATAACGAGAAGCGCTTTATAATATTGTGATTAGGCGCTCTAAATAAAAGGATATTGGCGTAAGGAATACGAGGCTGTAACAACATTGATTCAGTCATAAAGGCTGATTCGTTACTTAACTCGCACAGCTGTTGATAAGCGTACAAGCTTAACGTTTCATTGCGAAAGGCTAAGTCAATTAAGCCCTTCTTACCTAGTGCGGTGAGTTTATCCCACAACATAATTGCTGAAAATCCACTGCGAGAACCAGATATAGTAGTGTCATAACTACCTATATAATGAGGCCGATGTGCGCCAGCACTATAAAAAGATTTCCGTGTCATAAATAGACCATACGGCCAAGGTGAACCCAGCCATTTATAGGGACTAACAGAGATAGACATCACCTCTGGCAGACGAAAATCAAACACGGGAGTTTTTAGCTGGCTATTATTAGCTGACGACCCTCGGCCTTGTACTAAACCCTGCTCAATAAATGGCATGTAGTTAGCGGCTAACGCGCCATCGACATGTAACCAATAATTACGTTTATGGGTGAGACTATCTTGACGAAGCAAAGGTGATAACAGCTTAATGGCTTGTTCTATATCATCAAATGCACCATTAAAAGTGGTGCCAAAATTAAAACTGAATATCAGTGGATGACCACGTAAGACAAAAAATTCAGCAATACTGTTTAACGCGACGATGTTTATACTGCCATCTACATGGGTAGGTATCGCACGGGGCCAATCTTTAGCAATAGGACAATCACCTAATTGCTCACCTAAATCAGCCATATTGGCTAGCTGCAGCAAACGACAGGCTTTGTTTATCGAATAGTGTGTTCTGTCTGAATACAACACCACAGGACATTTGTCGAATTCACTACTCAGATACTCTCTGGCATTCCATAGCGCACATAAATTACCTTCAGTAGAGCCCATACTGGTCAAGTAACCCCAGAAATCATGGCTATCGGTTTGCTTACCTGTTTGACAGCCATCAAGATGCCAAAGTCGTGCATAGTATTGAATAACGGCACGTTCAAAGGATTTAGCATTTAATCTATAGTGACCATTTTCATAACCGTCACCTAAGTTAATCAAGTTCATCTTAAGAAAAGGTAATACCTCAGCTGATAGCACACTCTCTTGATTTGTTTGATAACCTAAAAAGTGTGACTTAACGGACTGTAAGCTACGGCAATGTGCATCAAGCAAAGCCTTCTTTTTATCGACGTTCCATGGTTGGTCCGCTATTACTAGTTTATCGTCAGCCAGCATAGTTACTTTTTGCCCTGCGTTATTATTTGACCACTGAGTGCGGCCTATTAAGTAATAACAATTCTACTTAAGAAGAGCTTTGTTACTGAGGGGGAATAATGGAAAATACGGTGTAAATCACTAGAAATATACTAATGATACTTTGGTTGAAAAATGTCAGGAATTGGGTCATTAACAAAAGAATCATTTGAGTGGCTGCCATAAAAAAACAACCGACTTATGATTACATATCACCAGAGTATGACTTAAGAAAACCGCATAAAAAGTCTCTGGAAACACAGCGAGGATACAGTGTTCTTAGGGCTTTAGGAGGGATTATTTTCTAAACTAATTTGTTGCTTTTTTACTGTTACCATCACGACACTAAACCTAATTAATTAACCATTGATTAATTAGGTTCAGTACAAGCGGTCAAGCCTTTCAGTTTTAGTGCGTGTCTGCTATTTTCATTTAAATTTAGCCAAATCATGGGTGTCCCATCTTGATGTTGCACACCCCGTTGAAAAATCGGGGCTAGCTCTTTTGCATAGGGTAAAACACCATTGCCAGCATAAGTATAAAAACTGGTTAAAACTACGGCTAAGCTAAACATGACTCGCACAAAGAAAACTGAGCATAAGCAAACTTTACGTTTATTCATAAATTAAACTCCTAAAAGTTATTATGGGTGGCCTGTAAATATTCTATTATGGGTGGCCTGTAAATATTCTTTAGCAAATTGAAATAATCGCTGCTCAATCCAAGTACGCCTGTTCTCATAACTAACACCTGAATTCTTATCTTTACCACACAAAAAGCCTTTCGCACCGTGCAGCTACAAAGGAGATAAACGGCGTTTCAAGTAAACTAATTTGTTGTGAACGAGGCTTAGGCATAACAATCACCAAACTAAATAAGGGTTCATTAAGCTTCGTTTGGTGATGTTAATATGTACACGTTATTATGGGGGCCTGATAAGTTATAAGTTTACATTGTTACTTGGTCTGGTCCCGGGTTAATCTATTGATAAGAAACCAAACAATTATTCAGTCTAGTTCATTTTACAATAAGCCAATTTAGGTGTGCTTTGTCTTGTTCTTCGTTATTCACATACAGTTTTATAATTTTCAATCAAGCAGTCGGTAAGCATTATTAACCTGCTGCTTTCAGCTTCCAAAAACTCAATTTTGTTTCCGTTCAAATTCACGGCAAGAGTCGGTGTTGCCTCAGTTATATTGGTTATCCCTTTTCCTATATTTTCAAACATTTGCCTGACACCATCTTTACCCACACCCACAACACCACCAACAATTGTAAATATTCCTTCTACTGTTTTACTCATCGCCTGTACTTCAGCCAGCACCATTTTTCTGTTCCTTCTGGTATCAATAAGCGTCTTCAGGGCGTGACGTTGGGTATTTAAAATCAAAGACTTTAATATGGCCAGGCGTTTTAATTCAGTTCGGACATCTACCTCTTTACTGTCAAAAGTAATTTTAGTATCCCTACTGATAGTCCCACTCTGGCTAAAACAGCTTTGTTGATAATTCACTCTTGTTTCAAGCTCTGTATCTATATTGGCGATTAATCCACCCACTGCATTAACCATCAAATCACCAAGAGCAAGACTGGGATCAAATTTAAGCTCATTGGTATCACCAAGCTTTTCATACAATGTCTTCTGATCTGTTGAGCCCATATTTTTGACAAAACCAGCAGTGGGAGTATATTTAAGCACATCACATTTGACCGGAATATTTTCCTGGTGAACGGAATACAGTAGTTTGACTTGTGCTAATATTTTTCCAATATGACCATCGGGCTGTAATAGCTTGGTAGCTTGATCTACTAACTGTAAAGAGGTTTCCACATCTTCAAGGTTAACCTCACTGATTTTAATTCCATCTAAACGCTTAGTCAGTTCGACGATACACTTAGCTGTATTATTAAAAAACCACAGTTCTCTCGCTTTCGTATCAGAGGCTTTACAATGCATTTGTAACCATGTGTCAAACTGAGCACCAGCACTACGGGACGCTCCTTTCGTCTTCCATCCTGTATAACGTTTCCCTTCTTCATACCAATCGATCTTTTCAATTTGATTGTCTTCATACCACTGAGAATTATCGATATCACTCTTTAGTGAGAAGCCAAAGCCTGCAAACCGCCTAGCAACTTTTACCACAGCCCTGCTCGCTGTTGTTTTTGTTTTCCGTTTCGAGTCTCGACTGCCTTTTTCGATTTTCTTGTACTCTTCACTTTTTAAAAATTCGATGTAAGCATTCATCAGCTTCTTAATATTCTCAGAATATTCAAACATGTTATTATCTCCGTATCATGTATTTCTATCTAATTCAATGACTTGCCTTAGAAGCCTTGCCCATTCATTTTCTTCATTACCTTTGTTTTGCAGCTTGCTCTGCTCGTTTTTATGTTCTTTAAAAGAAGGCTTTGCAGTTTTATTGCCATGTGCATTAAGCGGGTTTAGTTTTTGACTCATTTCCAGTTACTCTCAGGATTTAAAAATAAAGACCAGTTCGTCCATCAGGGTAAGAAAAATGGACACCCACTCAAAAATACAATCAAGGTGCCAAGCCATTTCCCTTATTCACATCACCACTTTACCCCTCCACACACAACCAACACTCGGCCGAAACCACGCCATTTCCCGCTTTTTCGCTGAATGAAGAAGGAAGGGGACATCCATGGAGAAGTGAAAGGAAGGGGACATCCATCATTTGCGTTCCCCCAAAAAAAACACCTCAAATAGTTTATCAAATACAAAGTAAGTTAATCCCACAAGCGATCATTACCGCCAAGTGTGTTCTCAAACGATAATTGGACGTTGTTTTGATGAATTTGCTAAATTGCAGACAAACATGTCTAGCAGCGTTGTCAGCAATTAATTCAAGGAGTGGAAGGTGTGCTATCAGTTAAAAATTGCGGATTGCTGTCGCTGACCTGTGATCCATTGCTTATTAGTGTGTAAAGCAAATTGCGACAACTCAGCTAAAGTACCAACCGCTTGATGATATTGTTTCCCGAAGTGCTGAGCAAGGTCTACCCAATCATCACCTGAAATACCAAGCTCAACCAATAAAGGAAAACTGCTTTCATCAATACTGCCCCTTTTATCAGCCCTTATTACCCGGCCAGTAACCTCTATTAAGGAGAAGTAATCTAATAGTGAAAAAGCAATGCCTGTTGGTTGGTTGTTATGTTCATTGCCAATAAACCCCAGTAACGGTTTAACAGCAAACGGAAGGTTTCTCACATCATCTTGATGACTGGATTTACCTTGCGCCCTTTCAAAGATAGAAGTGTATTGTGAGGTTTTAATACTGTTGGCCATACCGGCACGTATCGGGTTTAAGTCTACGTACGCCATACATACCAATAGTGTAGTGGTCAACTAATTCCGGACATTAAATTAAGGTTTTCTTCCGCTTTAGCGGGAGATAACCCATCGTTAAAACTATGTGGCCTTTGCCAGTTATAGTAATTCATTAAATAAGAACCAATATCCT